>Ga0233412_10001123_pt1 | contig 14424 bp, 9 predicted proteins | sample Na_anoxic_4_MG_FD_180667 | JGI IMG/M metagenome (GOLD analysis project Ga0233412, IMG submission 180667) | Seawater microbial communities from Saanich Inlet, British Columbia, Canada - Na_anoxic_4_MG | ecosystem: Environmental > Aquatic > Marine > Inlet | place: Canada: British Columbia...
TTATACCAAAATGTAAAGTTATTAGATCGTGAGATTGGACCATAGTCCATTAGTGGTGTAACAGTTGGTTTCCCTGACAAAAGAAAATTAAAGGTTCGTGGATCATTACCATTGCTGTCTCTTCCAAGATAATATCCTGAAAATACCGGATTAAAATGACTATGTCCAAATGCAATGGAATAATATGGTTGATTTGATCCCAAAGAAGTTTCGCAACTTAAGGGTGGATATGTTGGTATTATAATAGAAACATTATTAGCCCCTCGGATACCAAGGATATAGTACCCTTCCTGAATGTTCGCAGCTAGATGCCCTGGATATGGTGTACGAAATGAATTATTTTGAGCAACCTCCAAATTTGTTTCATTGTTAAATTCATTTCTTAAAATTTCCACATCCCGATCAAATAAGGGGTCGTTTAAATCATAATAAATTTCTAATTTAATTTTATGATATGGTAAATCGAATCCCCATTCGAAAGCTGAATTTTTATTTCCAATATTCCAATAATTATTAAACTGCTCCTCAACTGGATTTATATATACTAGAGCGATATCTCTTGTTTTTTGCATGATAATTGCCTTTTTCTCCTGATAAGTTGTTACAGATGTTTCATATATAATAAAACTTGCATCATTATTATCCCAACTACTAGAATCTATTACTGAAAGATTTAAACTTCCATCAATATTCTTACTAATTAATAATTTATAATCAGGTACACTACCTATTTCATTGTAATTAGCAGTTATTTGACCATATTTATATATATCATTTCCACTAATATAAATGGCGGAAAGATCCAAATTAGCTATGGTATCATAAAAATAAAATATTCCACCAATTTGAATTAAATCATCACTTACCTCAAATTTATCGTCAAAATTATCTCCTATTAGATCTGATACCTTTGATAAATTTGTTTTTATTATATCTAGACTTGACCCATTAAAAATGGAGACATCAGAGTTATCGGTATTAATTCTTTGATTATAATGATGAGTATTAAATAATTTTACAAGACTTAGATCCGAATTATCTCCATTTGGTATTTTTTTTTGGAATTTGTATTCAATACTTAAAAGACCATCTCCAGCATCATAATTTTTTTGTGGAACAGAATGATATAATGCATTTAAGGGATTTACATATGTGCAATATGCATTCTGATAATCTATTCCTCCATTAAATATATATTTCTTATATTTGTCTTCTGACGAAGCCCACTTACTATATGAAAAGGAGGGTCCTGAACCTCCATTTGTATATATGTATCCATCTATCAAATCACCAGAAACATCTCTAGGAACTAAAACCAGTGGGGAATTAACTGAAAAGTTATTTGAAACTTCAATACATAGGGCTGTATTATTATAGCTCACGTCAGCGCTACTATGGGTTGATGGAATAAGCCCAACTGCATATGCAGTATCGTTATTAAAATTTAAATTGTTAAATTGGGAGGTTGACGAATCATAGATTATGCCAGTCCACAAATATGAATTTAATAGGCTATCTGCCCTACTGGCAATTAAATTCTTTATGGTATCAATATTACTTGCATCAATAAAACTTAGATATCCATTAGAATTATCGGCTTTTGTATATGCATTTATAAAGGAAGTTTGGGATGAGTTTAAAACAATATTATAACTAGTTTCTGTTATGTTAAAGGTTTGTACAAGGGTATTTAATTGAGGATCAAAAATACCAGTAGATTCCATACTTGTGGGAGGTGTGTTATATAATTTGGATTCATCTAGGATTGATTTCCAATTATTACTTATTTCTGATGTACCTAATACCAAATCAGAAATATCAGAAACTCCATTCATCCAATAGCCGGATGTACCAATTCCAGCATTTATTGCAAGTGAATTAATGTAATTGGAGGCAATTGATTGATCTAATCTTGTAGTTCCATATCTTAATGATTGTTGTTGATTAAACACCCAGGGTTGTTGGTACGGGTTTGGCCATCCAGGACCTGAACGGGATATAATAGAATTTACTATTGTTTCTTCGGAATTAAATATAAATTGGCCCTGACTACCACCTACAGGTCTAGCCATTAATCCATCTTGTTCCTTACACAGATTAAATGCATTGTAATAATTTTCAAGAATGGGATTTCCAGATAAATCTTGTAAAACAGAATATTTATATGAAATTAGTCTACTAAGATAATTGATGGTTCTGTTTAAAAGAACCTCTCTAAGTGCATCATCCTTTAATTGATTTGTATTAAATCTTGATACACCCATTTCTATTTCAATACATTTTCTTGGATAAGTAGTTGTTCTTAAATTTGGTTTTACGACTGGAATTGCGGTTCCATTCATAAAATTTTGTCCAATTACAGTGTTTTCTGGTATCATTAATTCCATTGGTGATTTCATTGTTCCATTAGAATTAATTTTTACATTATTATTACACATTACCATAGTAATATTTTGATTTGCTAATGCGTGATTCATATTATTTATATTTTCCATCATTGTTGCGTCCATTACCATGCTATGCATGGTCATTGTATCACCATTTTTCATTGAGATATTCATTGGTGAATCTGAACCAATACACATAAACATTTGTTCCATGGGAATGGTATCCATTGCCATCATCATATCTGGATTATCCATAGCCTGTATCTGAGCTTTTAGATTATTCATTGCCGTACTAGAATTAGCCGGTGTAGCATTTGGCATCATCTGCATATTAAAATTTGATATGGAATTTCCCATCATAAAATTACTAGTTACTGGTGTACCTTCAGTTGTTGGTTCATTTGTAACTGCAAACATTTCAAACATATTTGGAAGATTATCATGAATAGGCATATTATTCATTTCTGCTGTTTTCATTATTTGTTCCATAATACCATTATAAACATTATTCATGTAATCTAATAAACTATTTTCAATCTCAATGAAATTATTATTATTTAAATGGCTTGATTCTTCTCCACGACAATTTACATTATCTGCACTAGATGAAAATTGACTATTATGTCTACCTATACCACCCAATTGATTAATACAAAAAATTAGATTTCTCCTATCCCCACCACCTCTTTTTTTAATTGCATTTATACTGCTCGCAGATTGATTTTTTAGTGATGGAAGACCCTGTAATTTTGATCCACCACCAGAGGGTCTATTTGTGATCTTTGCATTATTTTTTGTGCTTAATGACATAAATTTCCTATATAATTTTATAATATAAAATTATAATAATTTTAATTTTATAATTTTAATTTTATAATTTTAATTTATATCATTTTAATTTTATAATTTTAATTAATATGAATATGACTTATCTATTTGATCTGCTTTTCTTTAAGTTATTTTTTAAAATATCTTTGGCATACTTATTTCTTTTTCGACTAGATTGATCATAATTATAGTTTGAGCCTCCAATTGAGAAATTACTACCGCCCTCATTATTCTGCTCTGGTTGAGATATAATAATATTATATTGATTTGGCTTTAATTTGATAATTAATGTGGAGCTAATATTTAAATTTTCTAATAATTTAAGTGACAATAAAAATATGTCAAATTCTAATTTTGGATTATTTTTACTTGTTGATTTAGAAGAAAACAGATTTGCCAAAAATGATTTTCCAATACCAAAATTATTAAATTTTATTCCACCAGATTCCTTATATTTATTTCCATTTATAAAATTGTATAATTTCTTAAATCCCTCCTGTTTCAATTTTAAATCAGCATCACTCTGTTTTAATTGTTTAAATTTAGAGCTTAATGATACTTTATTCCTTTTAAATTCTGATTGACGAGTTTGTTCCTTCTTTTTTGATATATCGCTGCTTATTATTGTCTTGAATTTACTTAAAATATTGATTTTAGTTTTTTCATCACTCAAGTTTTGTTCCTCATCATGTAACTTAGAATCATTAGCCTTATTTTGTTCTATTTTGTCATTTAAACTATCTATTTGCTCAATAAGCTTATCTTGTAAATGTTCAATTTCATCTAAAAGGTCAGTGGTTTGTATTTCATTCAAATATAAATAATAAATATTACATGCCAATTCTATAATTGTTTCCAAATGATTTTTTTCTGATTTTTCATAAAAAGCCTCAGAAATAGTCTGAACAGGCAAATTATTCACATCACGATCCAGAATTAGATTTAAATTATTTTTTATATTAAAATAGTCATCATAGTTTTGATATTCCTCAACTAGTTTTAAATGTGTGAATATATTTTGAAAATATCCCTCCTTAATCACAAACTCAATAAAATTCTGTTCCACATTCTCATTCTTTTTTGTCTTTTTATTGGATTTGTATATGGATTTTACATTATTAAAATATTTAACCATAAAAAGAAATAATATAGATTCCTGTATCTGGGGCCCATTATTACTAATATCTGTAATTTTTAGTAATTCATTTAGATATATTATTATTTGATGATATGGACCCTCATCAATAACTGACTGTAATTTTAAATAAATTGTTTCTACCTGAACTGCATCATAAAAGAAATTGGAGAAGCTACTTGTTCCAGGAAAACTAACTATATCTATATTCTTATTTATTTGTAGATCAGAATTAGTCCACTCATTATTATCGGCTCTTGTAAATTTTAATGCCCAAATATTGTTTCCATCATTTACTATATTTCTTTCATATTTGTTAATATTGTTGGAAACATCAATCAAGTTATTTTCATATTCCTCTATTTCATCCTTAATTTTATTTATTTTTTCCTGGAATGCATGTTCATTTTGTTTTAGATTATTTTTTCCGGAATTATTATCTTTCTCATATTCTGATACCTTTTTGGTATACTCTTCCTCTATTTTTTGTTTATCATTTTCGTATATTTGCTGAGCACCTTTACCCCTCAGACCCTCATATATAATTTTTAAAATTTTACGTTGTTTATTGATTTCTGGTTCCAACTTATTCTGTGCAATTAATTGTTTTTTCAATCCATTTAGTAATTTTATTCTTTGTTCGTTTGTATAGGCATTATTGCTATAATCTGTGATTTGTTTTATTAATTTATCAATTTTTCTTTGTTGTTCCAGTTTATATTGAAAACCAGTTTCAATTTCTTCAATTTGTTTTTTATCAGCAATTGGATCGGTATTAGAGGTCTGATCAGATCTGTATTCCTTCTGTAATTTTTGATTTAAGGAAATATCTTGCTTTAATAGGTCATTTAATTCCCTCTCCAGTTTTGCCCTATCTACAGGTATTTGATTTGATAAATCATTGATATTCTGAATTAATTTATCTCTAAGCTGATCTGCGATAAGTTTATTTTGTTCCAACCCTTTAAGATTTTCAATGTTTTTCTGTATCGTGATATTCATCTGCTTATCAGCTTTCTCCAATTGCTTATCATTTTCTAATTTACTTTGGCTAATATTTTCTTTAAGTTGTTTATCTAATTCTGATTCTTTAAATTTTAGTTTATCTATTTTTTCATTATACTCATCTATATGGTAGTTGGCCTGTTCAATTTTGTTCTTATATGTATCCTGATCAGTTTGTATGTTGTTTACCATTTTTTGATTAATATCACTTGTTAAATTAGAACCAAACAGAAAGTGTGCCTTTTTATTTATATATAAAACATTACCATTCTCTATTTTATCCTTACCCATATCCAATTTATTTATAAGAGAAGATAAGGTATTATTCTTATAAATCTTATCCTTATAGTATAGAGAATAAAGATTCCAGGATTGATTGTCATCATATTCATTGTTTGATTCCGCCTTTGTAAATGTAATTAACCAAGGTTCTAAATTTTTTGATGTTTCATCTTCCTCACCCTCATCTTCATTTTCACCCTCATCTTCATTATCATCTTCATCTTCATTTTCATCTTCATCTTCCTCACCCTCATCATCATTATCATTTTCATCATCATTTTCATCATCATTTTCATCATTGTCAGGTCCACTTGCTGGATCTCCTATATTACCAGTTGAGAATCCTGAACGAGATGAACCCGGAGAAATTAAACCACAATTCTCAAGGAATAAATTATAATATCCTTCATTAGGAGAAATTTTTGGCCTGGTTTGATCTAATTTAGCATATAGTAATAGATTTCTTGGGTTTCCACTGGTATCAATACCCTTTGTATTAAAATAATATTTTTCATTAGAAGGACAGATAATAGAATTTGCATCTGGATCTGATCCACCAACTAGCGCATCATCATCATCATCATCATCATCATCATCATCATCATCATCATCAGCATCATCATCATCAGCATCATCATCATCATCATCAGCATCAGCATCATCAGCATCAGCATCATCATCATCATCATCATCATCTTTATGTTTAGTTACAAATTGATCATATTGCTTGATAAGTAATTCTAAATCTTCATTTATAAGTTTAGAATTAATTAAATGATCATAATAAGAATTTTCTTTTCCGGCTCCTGTATAATAATATATGCATTTTTTTACGCCATTCATTATATATTTATTTTTATTTATTTATTTATTTATTTATTTATTTATTAATTATTATAATATTATTAATATATTAATATATTAATATATTAAATGGATTGTAAAAATAAGGGCCTAGTTGTTATAAATAGTAAAAATGCAATTTCATGTGATAGTTTCTGTAATTTAATATATAAATATTCAGATCAATCAATTAATGTTACAAATAAGGGAAATTATATATTGGTTACTTTAAATAGGGTTAAGAGTGATGATTCTGATGATTATTCCATAATCTATAATAATCCAAGAAATGGGGAGGAACACAAATACAATCTAGATGAAATGCGAATTTATACACCATCCCTACATTCATTTGATTTTCCGGGAAATAAAACTGCAGGAGAGTTGATTCTATCGCATTCTAGTAATTTTACTGGAAAAAAATTACTTATCTGTATTCCTTTAACAAAAAGCTCAGGTATACTTCCTTTGGCTTCAAATATTTTAGAAAAGATACTTTCAAACGTAAACAAAATGGCCAATAGTAAAAATCAAACTACCAACATTCCAAATTTTACCGTAAATTTAAATAAATTTATTCCAGAGGAGAGATATTATAACTATGTTTCAATAACGCCATATGCTCCATATTCCGACGCATATGTTGTCGTATTTCCACAAAGCGCATCTATAACAATAAATAAAAATAGTTTGGATGTTTTAAGTAAAATTATTCCATATAAACAGGATAAAATATGCAATGAAAAACCAATTTCTAAGAAAGATGCACTTTATTCATATAGTTCTAAAGCACCTATATATCAGGATTCTGATCCAAATTATGCCCTAATTTGTGAACCTACAGGTGATGGTGATGGTGAGAAAAAGGATATTATTGAGGAGGGACCAACAAGTGTATTTGCAACAAAAAAATATTGGGTTGGGATAGGTGCTATCCTACTTTTTATTGTTCTAATTGCAATTGTAAGTTTTATACTTTTTATTATTGTTCAAAAAATTCGCGGTGTTGCGATGTATGAGGGTTCTACTACAAATAGTAGCCCAGACAGCTCTGGAAAGTAATATTTTTATTGGTTTATACAAATATGAATTACCAACTATGGATTAATAATTATTAATTATTAATTATTAATCAAATTTATTCATCATTCTTCTTCTTTTTCGCGGAGCCCATAATACTTCCTAAAAGTCCTTTACCGCCCTGTAGTTTACTAAGCATACTATTGGCCTTGTCCATTATTGGATCAAGATCCTTTATGGATGACATAAGCTGATTCTGCTTGTCAAGCAATTCATTCGCCTCATCTTTCATTTTTAAAAATTCTCTGGTAGTCATTTTATTACCACCATTCATTGGCATGGAGAAACCAGATATCTTGCTACCAGTAAAGGAGTCATCCTTTTTTTTGGAAATTCTCTTTAAAAGCTTATCGTCATTCTTTTGTACCTTTAATAATTGGGCAATATTGCTATCATCATCATCATCATCATCATCATCATCATCATCATCATCATCATCATCATTCTTATTCTTCTTTCCCTTCTTGCTCTCTTTCATTCCCTCTAAAATAGATCTCTTTTGCATGAGGCCCATACCTAAAATAATATTGGTAAGAACAATGGCACTAAGTAGAATCCAAACCATATTTTTGGTAACAAATGATGTTCCTAGACCAATTAGTAGAAAAAGAATGAGTGATGAAATTTTGTTATTAGCTAAATAAGTGAAAACATTAATAACGGCGATGGCAACCAAAACATAAAGTACAATAACATTGTGTGACAAGGTCTTGAGTGATTTGTTTAATGAATTTGTCTTTCCCATTATATATATATTATTTATAAAATAATTATATATATTTTATATCTTTTAATTGCTTCTCGATTTCTCTCTTATCTTTCTTAATATTTTCGATTTTTTCACGAGAATTCGAATTATCTAAAATTAATTCATCTAAAGATTTACAAATATTTTTTAATGCATCATATTTTTGTCTATTTATAATATTTTGATTAATTTGTAAATGAAATTCAACATCATCATTACTGTAGTTATCGTCTTTATAAATACATCTATCTTCCATAGTACACACTAAATTTATATACAAAAATATTTAAATATAAAAATCTTTACTATATAATATTTAGAATGAAAAAGGCAAATAATGATATGCTTTTGGATGAAGACCAAAATAGATATGTAATGTTTCCAATTAAGGATAAGGAAATTTGGGAAATGTATAAAAGAGCTGAAGCAAGTTTTTGGAGAGTGGAGGAAGTTGACTTGGCAAAAGATTTGGACCACTGGAATCGTCTTGAAAAAAATGAAAAGTATTTTATTTCAATGATTCTTGCCTTTTTTGCTGCGAGTGATGGTATAGTTTTAGAGAATCTGGCTATGAGATTTATGAGTGACGTTCAGTTACCAGAAGCCAGGGCATTTTATGGTTTTCAAATAGCCATTGAAAATATTCATTCCATAATGTATAGCCAACTTATAGAAACATACATTAAGAATGAATTGGAAAAGGAAAAGCTGTTTAATGCAATTGATAATTTTCCATGTATAAAAAAGAAGGCTGATTGGGCTATAAAATGGATTAATGATAAGAAGAGTCATTTTGCAACTAGACTAGTGGCATTTGCCTGTGTTGAAGGTATATTTTTCTCAGGTTCCTTTTGTGCGATCTATTGGCTAAAAAAGAGAGGTTTACTTCCCGGATTAACATTTTCCAATGAATTAATTAGTAGAGATGAGGCTCTTCATACAGAATTTGCTGTTCTCCTATACAACAAGATATCCAATAAGCTAAAGAAGCAAAAATTGGATCAAATAATTAAGGAAGCTGTAGAAATTGAGAAGGAGTTTATATGTGATGCACTTCCATGTAAATTAATTGGTATGAATCAGGATTTGATGAGCCAATATATTGAATTTGTTGCTGACAGACTGGCGCTTCAATTAGGAAATGCAAAAATTTACAATTCAAGTAATCCCTTTGACTTTATTGAAATGATTAGTCTAGAGGGGAAAACCAATTTTTTTGAAAAGAGGGTAGGTGAGTATGCATTAGCTAATAAATCTAACAACACCGATGAAATATTTAATTTTGATGATGATTTTTAGTTAAAATTATATTAATATAAATTATATTAAATTATATTAATATAGATTAAATGTGTGGAATAATAGCTTGTCTATCACTAAAAAATGAAAATATTATAAAAATAATATTAGATGGACTTGAGCTTCTTCAAAATAGAGGTTACGATTCGGCAGGAATAAGTTTTTTTAATGATAAATGGGAAACCATTAAATATGCATCCAGCAATATTTCTGATTCTCTTAAACTATTAGAGAACAAATGTAAAAATATCAACTCAACAATTGCAATAGGTCATACAAGATGGGCCACTCATGGAGCAAAAAATGATATAAATAGCCATCCACATATATCAATGAATAATAAAATTATACTGGTCCATAATGGAATAATAAGTAATTTTAAAAAGATCAAAGATTTTTTGATTAGTAAAAATTACTCCTTTCAAAGTGAAACAGACACAGAGGTTATATGTAATCTAATTGAATATTTTCTTATGCAAAATAATACAATTAGTAAGGCAATAGAATTGGCATGTAATGAACTGGAGGGAAGCTGGGCATTAGCTATAGTACATACTGAGGAACAACATAATATTTATGTAACAAAACATGGTTCGCCGCTGGTTTTAGGTAAGAATGAAAATGAAGTAATTTGTACATCTGAAATTTCATCCTTTAATGGAAGAATTAATAATTATATTATATTAAATGATAATGATTTAATAAAAATAGATAAAAATGATTTTTCCTATATTAAGAGTGATAAATATAATTTAAAAACTATTGATAAAATTTCTAGGAATGAGCTGTCAGATGAATTTAAACATTGGACGATAAAGGAAATATATGAACAAGAAAAAACAATTGATCTGGCATTAAATAATGGTGCAAGAATTTATAATGATGAAATTAAATTAGGTGGTCTTGAACCGTATAGAAATGAATTAATGAATATAGAACATCTAGTACTATTAGCATGTGGAACAAGTTATCATGCATGTCTAATGGCAAAATATTACTTTTCTGGTTTTAATACGGTTCAGGCGTTTGATGGATCTGAATTTAGAGAGAAAGATTTGCCAAAAAATGGAAACATATTAGCGATTTTTTGCAGTCAATCTGGTGAAACATACGATTTATTACAACCAATAAAATACTGTAAAAATAGAAATTGTATTTTGATGGGAATAATTAATGTGGAGGAGTCATTAATTGCAAGAGAGATGAATATGGGGGTTTATTTAAATGCAGGAAGGGAGCTAGCAGTTCCATCAACAAAATCATTTACATCGATGCTGATTGTTCTTTCAATTGTTGCAATGTATTTTAGAAATCAATATGAAAATAAAAAAATTTTATTATCATTAAGAAATCTCTCCACAAATGTAAAAAATTTATTGCATTGCAATTCCTTTTTATATCAGTCTGATATAATTACAAAGTTTATTAATTCTCATTTAATTAGAAGCATATTTGTATTAGGAAGGGGTAAATTAAATTCAATAGCATTGGAAGGTGCATTAAAGATTAAGGAGATGTCATACATACATGCTGAAGGATATTCAGGTGGTTCATTGAAACATGGGCCATTTGCCATTCTTGATAGTAAGGCTCTTGTAATCTTACTTATTGATGAGGAAACCAGGGAACAGTCTATTTCTACATTTCATGAAATTAAATCTCGCAATACAAATTGTTTAATAATTACAAATCTTAATGATAGGGATATTTTAGAATTATCCAGCAATATAATACATATTCCATATATAAAATATTATAATGAAATTTTGTTTATAATTGCACTGCAATATATATCATATAAATTAGCTATTTCAAGAAATATTAATCCTGATAAGCCTAGGAATTTAGCAAAAGTTGTTACTGTAGCATAATGAGATGGTATTGCATTATTTTTATTTAGGTTTTTATTTTTGAAAAATTAAACAAAAAATTAATAAATATGAAAAATAAACGTATAATGTAATGATACCATTAGATCAAAAATTGGCAGGTTATATTCCGGATGATTCAATAAAAGGTAATATATCTGAAACTTTTACAAGATTAGGGAATCAGCTTGATTTCTCATATGATGAAAGAATCAAAAAACAAAAGGAATTTGCTGATTTAAGGGATCGTGCAAGAGAGAAACTTTCATCAGAAAAATTAGCTCATATAAGAGAATTTGAGGAAAGAGTAGCAAAACTTAGGATGGACTTGTATAAGGCAACCATAAATCCAGAAAAAAGGCAAAAACTTCGGGATTTGCGTAACAAATATAAGATGCTATTTGATTTTTATTATGGTAATTTGATCATTGCTGGTGCAGAAGGTGAAGTTATATTACCAGAATTACATAAACTAGAAATTGAATTTGCTACAATAATTAAAGAGGGTGGAGGATTAAGATCAACTGGTAAAAAGAGTAAAAAGAGTAAAAAGAGTAGAAAGAGTAAAAAGAGTAAAAAGAGCAAAAAGAGCAAAAAGAGTAAAAAGGGTAAAAAGAGTAAAAAGGGTAAAAAGAATTAGCGATTTTATTTATTTTTTATTTTTATTATTTTTAAAATTGAAAAAAATAAAAGTATGTAGAGAATTTTATATTTAGAATTGTAATGATGAATCAGGAGATTGCTATTATTGTCGATCGCTCTGGATCAATGCATGGAAAGGAAATGGATACAGTTGGTGGTATTAATTCATCACTAGATGAGCTAAGGAAGAATAAGAATGATGCTGAGAATATTAATGTATCAATCAAGCTTTTCGATCATGATGAAAAGATGATTATGCGTCATAAGAAGCTTGATAATTCAGTTAAGTTTAATCTAGTGGATTATTCACCCCGTGGTTCAACATCTCTTTACGATGCAATCGGGAATAGTCTAGTATATTTTATGGAAATGAAGCTTAAGAATCCTAATGCATATGACTCCTGTGTTATGTATATTGCAACCGATGGACTAGAAAATACAAGTAAGGCTTATTCAAGTCATAAGCTCAGGGAACTTATTAAGAATGCAAATGATATCTATGGTATTGATATTCTTTATCTAGGATCTAATCAGGATGCAATCCTTGAGGCTGGAAAGATTGGTATTAATTATAATAATGCAATTAATTATAGTGAGACCAGTGATAATGTAGATGCCGTATATAGAAGTGCAGCAGCGGTAGCATCAAGGCGACGAACCGGGAATTCAGTTGGATTTTTAGAGTCAGAGAGGCAGGCATCAATGGCCCCCAGTGAGTATTAGTCCAAGTCCCTTATAAAATCCTCTATAAACTTTTAATATAATTATAATAAAATATTATAAAATTTATAGGATGAAAGCATAATGAGCTAATAGAAAAATGGTCTGCCCCCATTTTTTATATTTATTTAATGTTTCTATATTTTGAATTCCACCACCAGCAATTACCTCTGCGTCATTATATTTATTTTTTATATATTTAATTTTGTCTTTGACAAATGGATATAAAAATGGACCACTAAGTCCACCCAGTTTTGTTGGATAGGTATTACAGCAATGAAATTGACGAAATCCCATTTCATAAAGCTTGTCTATTTTTTGGTAATTATCCAAGGGAGATAATTTAACTATGCACCATTTTCTCTCTTGATTAATAAATTTATTAATTTGATTTGTATATAATATGTCTGCATTGGGGCATGATAAATTGATTTCAATATTAAAGTTGTTGGGTATTTTTTTTTGTAAAAATGCAATACTTAACACGCTTTTACTGGTATAAGTTTTTATTCCAGAATCAATGCCTGGATTACGGAGACCTATTCTATTAAGCCAACCTGTATGGGGAATAGAATATTGTAATGTTTCATAAATTTGTCCCAGTAACCCTGGACGATATTCTATAGTATATGATCCTTTAATAGGAGTGGTGAATGGCAAAAATGTTAGATAATTTCCGAATGGAGGAGAGATAAATAACATAAGCTTAACTTATGTTATTTTCAAATGTCTAAATATTTATTGTAAATATTTTATTATTAAAATGTAACAAATTTAGTTGGAGTAGGCAAGGCCACCCATACCACTCATGATACGGAGTACATTGTAGTTAGTGGCGTATACACGAACCTTGGCGGTCTTGGTACCCTCAACGGTCGCGTTGGAAAGGACAAGCTGGAGTGTCGCGTTGTCAATGCGGGAGAAGTTGCATGTGCCTGATGGCTGGTGCTCCTCGGGGCGGAGGGCGAATGAGTAGACGTTGATGCCAGTGTCTGGGGAGCGGGTGTGGTGCTGGAATGGCTGAACGAGATCGAAGTAGGTGCCCTCACGCTCTGAGAAGCGGTCCTGGCCATTGAGCTGGAGCTTGGCGGTGACAACGGGGTTCTCGCCCCAGCAGTGGAGTGGGAGGGATGTCTCGGTGAGAACGAAGGTACCGGCATCTGAGACAGATGAACCAGCGGGGTTAGCCATGTTGGGATTGGAGTAGTTCCATATACCAGTCTCGAGCGGGCCGCCACCAGGGGCTGGGTGGGGACCATGCCCATGCGGGTTGCTGGTCGCAGCCCACACATCATCAGCGCCAGCATCCTCGAAGATGGGGTTGGTGCCATCAATGAAGGCAGTTGGGCCACCAAGCTCCTCTGGGCCACCGAAGGCGTGGGGAGCATTGGGAAGAGCATCAATGGCATCAGTGTAATTGAATGGCTGCGCGCCGAATACGTTGTTGAGGTGAGTGGCACACTCAAGGGAAGAGCAATAATCAACGTTCTCATCAGGCTGGACGACCCAGATGAGCTCCTTGCAGGGATGGTTGAAGTTGAGCTTAATCTTGTTGGAGGATGAACCAACAGATTCATCACCGGTGAA
>Ga0233412_10001125_pt1 | contig 14419 bp, 15 predicted proteins | sample Na_anoxic_4_MG_FD_180667 | JGI IMG/M metagenome (GOLD analysis project Ga0233412, IMG submission 180667) | Seawater microbial communities from Saanich Inlet, British Columbia, Canada - Na_anoxic_4_MG | ecosystem: Environmental > Aquatic > Marine > Inlet | place: Canada: British Columbia...
AGCAACTGAAGCTGGCGCGATTGATCCTGTCCAAGAGCCAACATCACAGCCTCTTCCATTACATTCCGCTTCGCTAATAATTCTGAAAGGATGCCCACTAGAAATTCGGTTCAACACAATGTCTGTGTCCTTGCAAAGCTTGATCGTAGGATCATTTTCTCCGTTGATAACATAATGGTCAACTCCAGAGGAGCCAAAGTCTACCTGTACAACAGACGCATGATCTGGCGCGGAGAACTTATGGTCTTGCTTGCAGGCACAGACTCTGTCTCTTTTTTTCGTCGGACTGAGAACCTCCACTTCCGTGTTCAAACAGACCGTCCACGCTTGGCACGCGTTCGTCGTTGCATTCAATGGCTGGAACTCTCCTTCGTCGCAGGGAGTGCATGTGTTTGCATGCTCTTTTTCTGTTAAAGTAAAATAGCTTCCAGCATCACAGTGCTGTTCGGTGACTTGACATCGCGTGTGGGAACCGTCTGCATCGTACTCTATTAGCTTATCGCAAATTATGCAATCGGTTCCGGCCTCGGTTGCATCCAAGGGAATTATTTCAAACCCTTGTGTGCATGTGGCACAGGCCTCTGCCCCGTCGTTTCCCTTAAAGGTGCCCTGTGGACAGTTGGAGCAAAACTTATCAACCGCTGGGGTCAAGGTGGTGCTAAGCTCCTGCCCCGCCGGACAGGTCGTGGTGTAGGCCACACAGGAAGCGCCGGAGGCGTACTCGGTCGTACCGTTACAGGCAGCGGCGCACGAGGCGTCTGTTGAGGCATCGCCATCCACAAATGGTTTCCGAAGCGCATTGCAGGAGTCGGCATCTTCGGAGTACGGCGTGCAGACTTCTGTGCTGGCGTTTTGGTAGGCTACCGAGCAACAGGCGGAAGAGGTCAGCTTGGAATCGCCAGCAAGTCTTGTTTCTCCCGCGCCACAAGCTTGGCAGGCACTTTCATCCGAGTGGTAATTCTCCGCACAGCCACAGACAGTATCGCTCGAGGTAGTACCGGCCGCCAATTGCACTTCAGTGGTAGCATCGCACACCGTATGCGCTACGCACTGGATATTGTCTGGTGTCCACGTTCCAGCGCCGCAGGTGGCGCATTGGTCCGCGTTGGTCCCCGCCTTCGCTTCTTCAGCTTCGCATGGGTCACAGGCATGGTTCGTGCTGCTGTTTCCGTTCAGATTGAGCTCCGTCGCCTCTGGGCAGGTGGTCCTGTGACCAGTGCAGGCGTCGGCGTTCGTGCCGGCCTTAAAGGTAAAGCTTTTCTCAATGCACGGATTACTAACAGAGCAGTCTTTAGTGCTGGCTGTATATTTATTGTGGTAATAAGTCCCACTTGAATGTTTTGAACAACCAGCTGGGAAACTGTTGGCAAAATTACTACTAGCTGCAAACGTTCCTTGATTTGCGCACTCTGTTGCATCAACGCTTTGGTCCGGAGTTCCGCTTGTTACTTCGTTAAAGAGATCAGGACAGGCAGTACAGGATTTATCGTTGGCGACGCCTCCGTCGTCGTTCAATTCAAAGCCCGGAGCGCACTCTGTGGTGTAGAATTGGCAGATACCTTCCGCGTCTTGCCATTCTGCACAACAGGCGGTGGTTTCGGCTTGGTTGTAATTGTTTGAACAGACTCTATCTTCTGTCGCATTTGGAGTAGTAGTCTCCGTTTGGGTAATTTGGTCGCATGGGGCCTTGTGCGCCGCGCACTTTTCGGTTCCAGCACTTGCCTTAAAGTGGCCAGAAGGACAGGCTTGGCATGTTGCGTCGGTGCTAGTAGTTCCTCTGGCCTCTTCTCCAGCTGGACAGGAGACAGTGGCATCGTGTGCTGCACAACTTTGATAACCAATGCTATATTTAAAGGTTCCTTCAGGGCAACGTTCACACTCCCTGTCGTGGGTTGTTTTTATGCCTTCTTCTATGCTGGATATTTGAAAACCAGCCGGGCACTCGCTCTTTAGAATAGTGCAAGAATCTGCACCACCTAGCGAAAAGAAGAAAGGAAAGCAGTCTGAGCAAGAAGTTGCGGTCGAGTTTTCATCTCCCTGATACGTTCCAGCTGGACAGGCATGGCAAAGGTTGTTTTGGTCCGGCGGTGTAATAATCATGTGATGCCCTTTTGGACAACCAGAGAAGGTCTGACAGCCCACAACACTGGTGCCAGTCGAGTCGTAGTGCGAGGCTCTCTGACAAAGCTGGCATCCTGTGGCGCCAGAGCTGGAGTCTACGGGGGTTACTTCGGATCCAGCAGGGCAAGCGATGCATTGGTCAGCGTTGGTTCCCTGTTTGTATGTTCCGGTGGGGCATGGCTCACAGGAGGCATCGGCTTCCCTGCCTTGGTCAGTAATTTGTTGTCCAGCAGGGCAGCTTTTGGTCAGCCAAAGGGTGCACTGCGAGGCGTTGGCGGGCGAGAAGGTACCTACGGGACACGCCTCGCATGCATCCGTATTGTCTCCAAGCTTTGCGGTTCCAGCGGGGCATATGCTGCATGTAGCATCGGCGGTTGCGCTTCCAGTCGTAAAGAATTCCCCTGAATCGCACGTCTTCCAAGGTGTACAAGCATCCGCACCGTCAGCTGAGAAGGTACCTACGGGACACGCCTCGCATGCATCCGTATTGTCTCCCAGCTTTGCGGTTCCTGCGGGACATATGCCGCATGAGTTGTCTGCAATGGCACCTCCGTCCGTGAATCCTTGGCCAGAGGGGCAAGTAGTGGGTCCGGTCTTGGCCGTACACTCTGTTGCAGTGCCACCGCTGGAATATTCGTTATCAGGGCATGGGGTGCATGTGCTATCGGTTGTAGCAGAGCCGGCGGTGTAATATTGACCAACAGGGCAAGAACTGTGCGAGTGTGCCGTGCATACATTTGTGCTTCCATCGTTCGGCTGATAAAATCCTTGTCCACAAGCGGAACAGCTATTGTCCGCCGTTGTACCGCCGTTCGCTAAGCCTTCTCCTGCATTACAAGAGGTAACAGTCTTCGTGGTGCACGAGCTTCCAGAATAAGCACTAGTTCCTTGGTATGTACCAGCACCACAGGGCGAGCAAATGGCTTGAATGCTTGTCAGACGTTTATTAGAAGCCGACCCCTGCGTCCATGAAAAACTACAGGTCTCAGCAGTAGCACATCTGCACATACGATAATATGTACCCGTATTATAATCATAATCAGATACTACCACCGAGTACGTGGCGGGTGGATTAACTTGATTGTTTATACACCCAACTAAACAATTATATTGAGCATTGTGGTCTGTTGCGGTGCTTCCAAAACCAGTTTGGTAACCATTAGAAGTTGCCCAATTGGTACAATAACCATCATCGATGTAAGCTTGTCCCCAGTTTGTTGCGCTGCCAGAGACATAGTAACCAGCATTGCAATGCCTCTGAAACGAAGGGAAAGTGCTCTGTCCCTCCGCACGGCCCAGCAGCGCCAACAGTGTAAGAAGGACAAAGGCGCTGTGGACCTCTTGTTTGTGAAAATAAATACCGGATCGCATCGCACTCGTATCATTAGTAGAAGGCACTGGCTGCCTATATACGTAGGATGAATAAAAGTAAATTAAAGGATTATTTAAATATTTCCCTTCTCGTCTTTGTCCGACAGAGGGGACAGTGTGGGGCCTCACTGTTCAGGTCCCATTGCAAGAGGCACTTCAAGTGAAACCTGTGCCCGCAGACGACGGTTGCTGGTGTCTTATCAAAGCCCTCGAAGCAAACGGCGCAGCTGTCCGTTTCAATGCTCTGCTCCACGATTTGCCGTGGCAACACTTTGTACTCCCTCTCGAACAGTGCTCGTTCGTCGTGGTTCAGGGTTTCTTCTATCTCCGTGCGCTCCTCGGCTACGTATGCATCTGGGCGGACTGTTATTCTATTCCCAAAGTAGCCTACTGGCAGCGCTTTTGCATTATGTCGAAGCAATTCTTCGACGACTGATTCTTTCTTTCCCTTTAATGCAATGGACAGGGGTGTGTGTCCAGAGTATAGGAAGGAATTGGCACCCATCCGTCTGTTTACCTTGGCGCCGTAAGCAAGAAGGAGTTTTACGATGGGCAGGTCACCCGCTTTGCTGGCACAGTGAAGGGCAGTGCTGTTCATCTTTGAGTCTGCATAGTCTACGTTGATGTGTTTGTGTGAGCGCAGGACACGGTGGAGGCCCTTCAGGTCGCCCCTCTCGCATGTGGTGAGAACAGATACGGTATTTATCATATTTTGTTACACTTGTAAGGTTGCAAATCGCATATAGGCAAATGTAAAAACGATCGTAAAAGGGGTCAACAATTGTGTATTCCAAAGGCGTGTATATTCATACCCAGTGCGTCTTATCGTCAGGATGCGTCGTTTTCTTTGTCGCCGCAGCACAGCCCAAGAAACACTACCTGTTGGGCGCTACATTCAGGACCTATACAACGTGGACAAGACATTGATTGCGATTATCAACAAGACAGAGATGGAAATTCTGCGCGTGACAAAGCTGGGGTCAAACAAGCACGTAGCAAGGAGGCGCTTGATGTTGAAAAAGCACAAGCATTTGATTGAAGAACGGCGCGATTGTATACTTGGGCGTATTTTGCAATTGGAATCTTTGCATGTCAATAATATTCAATTGGACGCTCTCAGAGGGGTAAGCAAAGCGTTTCGTAATGCCAATGGATCGTTTGCAGATGTGGATGCCCTCCTCGACCGCCTCGAAGATTTCAAGAGCGATTTCGAAGACATTAGCGACCGGCTCTCCCAAGACATTCAGTTTGGTGCCAATGTAGACGTCACCGAAGAAGAGTTGTTGTCTGAGTTGGAGCAGTTGGAACATTCTGATACCAGCACTGTTCAGAAAATGTTGACAAGCGTCCCTGAGTTGCCCACGGTAGAGAAGGAGCAAGTAGATTTAGAGATTAAAGAAGATGCGGATACCCTACTCCCGGCTCTATCCTAGCTCCGTGTATGGTCCGTTTGTGAAACGAGAGGGCACAGCAGGCCCCCAAGAGTGTATGCACAAGCGATATGACGAATTAAACGATTTGCGGCTTCGTTTTATTGCAGAAGATACGAACAAAAGTGCAATAAAACGGTATTGGCTGATGACGGGAAAGGCGTTGGAAGCAATTATAGAACAGAACAAAGAAGACAAGAAAAATAATTGTTTCTACGAAATTATGCCGAGCCCTCAGTGCACGTACAGCTGCACTTCAACGGCATGCAAGAAGAAAATGACTGCCTTTGGAACAAGGGCCTATTTGGACCTTGAGTTCCCGTTTCCCTGTGATTTTGAAAATTTCGAAACGAGTGCATGCGACCCTTTGGAGATTGGAACTAAGATTGCAAAATGCTTTGGAAATTATTTGCAAGAGACACTGAATTGCCGAGCAGAGTATGTTCTCTTAAAGAGTCACCGCCCAGGGAAATACTCTTGGCATGCGATCTTTAAGACTTTTCGAGAAGACAAGCCAATTTTGTTCCGCAGTTCTCTGTCGCTCTTGACAGTGATGACTGCTTTTTTCGATTCCGGTTTGGCAAACCCTTACGTTTATTTTGAGGACAAAGAAGGAGAGGAAGTGTCTGAGAAAAACATCATTGATGAGTCAGTCTACAGCACGCACAAATTAATGCGTACCATTGGAAGTCAAAAATTTGGGCGCCTGACTGGTAGTTTTGTGCTAGACAAGGGACCGTTGGATAATTTTTTAGATGCACTGGTGTTGCAAAAATTAAGCAAAGAAAGTTTATTTTTTGACGTAGCAGATGCCGAGTCTACAACCAAAATTTTGCGAAACCAAGTGGGACAAAAGCGGAAGCTAGGTACAAACGCAAAAGTTCCTCGTCCAAGGCGTTTAAAAGTTGACGTAGAAGCTTCTAAAATCTTAGACATTTATTCAAAGTTACAAGTCTGGAAGCGAACGTTAGAATTTATTGTACGGGAATTTCCGTCGTTTCAGAGAAATAAAGTACAGGCGAAGTCTTTTGGTCGAATTTACATTCCGTTGGACCACGATCGCCGCTGTCCGTTTAAAAGAGGTTCGGACGCAAACGGGGCGCACAAGAACAACCACTCTTGCCTTATGCTCTATCCCGAAAAAGGCGCCCTCTATTGGCGCTGTCAAAAAAGGGATTGCAGGGAGAAAGGCGCATCTGTATATTTACAGCTCCCGATGGATTTAAAAATGGCATGGCGACAGTTGTTTTCACAAAAGTGCGTTATTGAATGTCGTCCCGTACCCTGAGCATGTCATACTTGTCTGTGGTTACGTACGAATATTCGTACAAGATCCAATCGGTTACCGTCGAAGCAATTACTAGCACGAGCAGCTGCCACAGCGAGGTTGTGATAATAAACACCACTTGCACAACATATATCGTTTGCGATGCGGCGGTAAGGTACAAGAATTTATGGAAATTGCTTCTCCAACGATCGGATTCCCTTCCCGATTCAAACCTAGGGACTTTCAAAAGCATCCTTCTTTGCTGCTGTCTAAGCGTGAAGACGTAGTTAGAGAAAAAGGCCACCAGTACATTCAATACTGTAAACCCAAGGAAAGCAAAACTGCCCTTGCACTCTACGTTTGCAAAGACCGACTTGCTGGAGAAGAAATTGGAACTTTCGATGGCAGTGCAACTCATAGCGATGGGTGGGTGTACATATACATTTAATTCTTAATTTATATACCTCCCTGTCTCGACAGAAGCATCCAAGCCCTATAAGCTCGAGGCTATAAACACCAAATCCTACAGAGTCTAAATCCACAAGCTCAAGGCAATCGCGAGGCACAAATTGGTAATCTTTGTGGAAGGAGGAGATTGCATGATTTTCTTTTTCAGTGCTGCCTTGGTGTATTTCCCCATTACATTGGACAAACGATTCGGTAGTTTACAAGAAAAGTCTCTGTTAAATCGTTGGATGCCTCCTGCGTAGGTGGTTTCGATAAATTGCACAGATTCTTGCAGCCTATTGCATACAGTGTGTCTGGCAGCAGCAGCGACTACATGCTGTAGTCCGAGAGTGTCGTCTAGGGCCGTGTGCCATTTTAAGTTTGAATTTTCTGGACAAAAGTTTCTGTGCAAGTTCTGTAGTTTGTACGACCTTTTTTCAAGCCATGTTTTCTTCGCAACATCTCTGTAACTGTCCAAAAAAACTAGGTTTTCCGGCCATTTCAAGCCAGTGCGCTGGAGGCTGCCTGAAACGATTCTGTCGTCAAATGCCCTCCCATTGTGAGCGCAAAGCACTATTCTATCAGAGGTGTCTAATGTATCAGTTTGGTTAATAAAGGCTAGAAATTGTATCAACGCATCTCGAAGAGGTATGGCTTTGAGTGGATCGTAGCCTATATTTGACGCATGCCGTTTTGTTGGATATTCTCTAGCCCCGTTGGCTACAAAAACGTCCATAAAATTGGTTTTAGTTATGATTTGATTAGAAGGATTAACGAAACAGTGGAAGGTTTTGGAAGGATTAAACGCATCACAAGCCCCGATCTCAAGCATCAATTGCTGTTCTCTCTTTATTCCTGCTCCCATTATGGCCGTCTCGAGATCGTAGCATATCATTATTAGTATAAACTAGCTTATTACTTTTAAATTGTACTATTATAACATTTTTAAAACTGGAGAGCGTTTCCTTACACTCCTGTTTTCGTCTTGGAAGGAATAGGTGATTTCTTCTCTGGATTTGCTTGCACCGGAAAGCGTACTTTCGATAGCGTCTTGCACTTCTTTTTGGTTGGTCGAAATGCTGTTGTGCGACACTGCGCTGTTCCCCACCATCGTGCCAGTGATAACGTACAGTAGTGTGTTTCTCAGGAGTCTGATTCCAGCTGCGGAGAAATACAATAAGTAACTAAAAACAAATAAGGTTGTCACCGGTCTTTCAAATGTATGACCGGTCCCGTCAAAAGTGGTCAGGGGGCTGTAGGCAAAAACACATTTCCAGCCACACTCTTCCTGTTTCAACTGAAGACAGGATTTGCTCAATACGGTTGCAACGTCACCCATTGTTAGCATAATCATAGTGATCATTGGCAAAAGAAAGAGTATTTGTTCGATAAAAAACCAGACAAGAAGGCAAGTTTTCCGGCTGCCCGTAGAAACTCGATTTGGGTTCCAAATGTTTCCGCAAAACAGAAGCCTTTGAGCCGTGGAACCAACGGCTGGGAAAGTGCATGTGCTTAAGTTTACAATGACAACGAACACCACAAATGCAGCCCTCGCCGTGAAAGCGATGCTATTAAGCAAGAGGTTGGTATTCAACCGTTCGGAGTGGCCGTCTTCTCCTGTTATTGTCTTGTCGTCTATTTTTCTTATATCGTCGTGCAAGAGCAACGTGAAGGCGGCAGCAAAAATGAGAGCAGTTAATTCCGCTACCCATAACAAGAGACTGAGGTAGGTTGTCCATTTTCCAGCGCTGCCCTGTACCTTCGGTTTTCCATTCTCTACGACCACTTGTTGCCCTGTTCCGTATCCAAAGGGGAACAAAAGGGTGGAGAAAGAAGCAAGTATCTGAGACATGGCTATGAATGTGTGTGATAGTTCCTGCTGAAGGATATATATACAATAAAAATGTAATTGGTAACTTTATCTATATACTCTCTTACACTGCCTATCCAGTGAAGAGAAAAGATGGCACAGAGCTTTATTTTACCTACAATCTTTTCCATGCTATTGAGCATCTGGTATTTCACCTTTATGAGCAACTTGAATAGTCTGGATTCGCTTTCTTTGCACGTGTTTACGGTTACGGGTAGACTTTTCTATGGCTTATTGTTGTCTCTTCCCTTTGAACCACTGCTTGAAGTGGTTATCGGTCGTATGACCGTTTGGGTCTACTTTCTTATTCTCAGCGTAGACCTGTTGAAAATTTCGTCTCTCTTTAACAACTTTGATCACAACGGCTTGTCCGATGCACTTAGCTTGCTGTTTAGCTCGCTGTTTATTGTGTTTGACCTGTTCTTCCTGTTCTCGTCGTATCGTGTTTCAACGAAAGATAAACTGATTGCGCGGTGCAAACAAGAAGAGTTGAAGAAAACGAAAAATGTAAAACCGACATTTTTGAACTTTACAACTCGTTGATTTGGTGCATCAGTAAGCTGGATTTAATAATACTTTTGACAAGATTTAAGCGTTTTTGTTTTGCCCCAAGCTTGAGAATGGTCGCTAAACTTTGACGAAAAAATTCTTGCCTAAACGTTGTATCAAAAATATCATCAAATCGGAAATCCACGTGATATACGATAAACGTGGTCGTCTCCGACAGGAAGTCGTTAAAGAAGTGATGCGGTGCTTCTGCGATATGTTTTTCTAAGCCCTTAAATCGCTGAAACCCAACGTCGTGCGGCCAAAGTGATACACCATACTGTGGTGAAAACGTAAAAAATATTTTTTTCTTTAAAATGATGTTAATGAAAACGTACACATTTTCCATTAATGAATCGCTGTTTGCTACCCTGTACCTTAAAATTTGTGACAAAAACGCCATATTGCCTTGCGGAGAACAGAGAAAGCTGGCAAATTCCATTATCAATGCTTCTGCTAAATCCCTTTCTTCCCCGGTTGGCTCTTTATGCACCAGATGTTGTTCCCCCACATCGTCCACAGTTTCATAATTTATTCTGCTTGCTTCGAATAAATCGGTCATTGCATTTTTTTGTGCTATATAGATGGACAGGGAGTATCTTAGAAAAAAAGAAATGTGCTATCCGTTCACTTACTGTGCCTTGTGTAAATCCAATATAGTGCCGTTTCAGGGCGTTTTTTTGCAAGCAGGGCAGAACGAATGTATCTCTTTTTGTGACGACAGGTGTCGTTCAGAATACATTTTTCGAACGAACAGAAGCTTAACCCTCAAGCCTAATGAACGACCTCCAAGACCGCTTAAGATGGCAACCGGTAGGTACGCACAGGAGGAATACCATGCCTTTTGAATTAGTAGAAAAATTCCCCGACAAGAAGTACATACATGAGCAGACCATCGTCTCTTCTTCGTACGTTTTTTTGATATTGGAAGTAGGAACGGAAGAGTGTATCATTGGTAATACAGACGAAGAGACAGACCTGGGTAAAATTGTAGACAAACGTTTTTCAAAACGTATTAAAATGAACGCAGGGGAGCTGTTGCGATTATTCTCTACGACCGAGGGAGAGGACGAGCATGACAAGAAGTTGAGACAAAGTTTGGTGTTAGAACGACCTGCAGACATAATCGAAGACAGTGACAAGAAAGTGTTCTTCTACGAACTTTGCCGTTATTTAAACCAGAATATACATAATAACATATATAGGAACAGTGCAAACCCACACAAGTCCAACCAATGAACTCTCTGCAAGACCGTAACCATAGAGCTGTCCTCAGCAAAACGGTTATACAAGAGCATGTTAATTTATTTCTCGGAGACGAGTTTTGCTTTATGTGCCGTAATTTATTGAAGAATAAAATTTTTGAAAACGGTTTGGACGTCTGCGTTGGGTCGGGCGATGCGTGTAAAATGTCCACCAGTATGGAACACAAACGAATCGTCGAAGAACATTGGATGCCGTTCGGAAAGGATTGCATGGACATTATTTTCGCCATCGGCGTTTGTCCGATACGGTTTTTACGGAGCCCAGAATTGAAAATCGCAATACCCTACGTGCCAGCCACAGGAACGTATTCCATACATATAATAACAAAACCAGATGGCACGAGGCATTACGAATTGCACGATACTGATGCGCGTACCTCTGGCGGTCTTTCGCCAGTTGAAGATGCAATTGTACTGGATGGGTTCAATTTCAATCCACAGATGAATGGCCAGTTGACATCCTTGGTTTCCACCCTTCGCCCTTTATTCACATTTATTGCAGAATTAAAAGATACAGCTATTACTAGCGAGAGAATACGATGCAATCCCCCGATAGTAATACAAAAACAGGATGGCGGCCAAAACAAGCAGGACAACGATACGTTGCAGATGGACTTTTTTGCAGACACGGACAATATTAAACAGTCATCTGAAAATTCATTTTCCCGGGACGCCATAAGCGTCCAACAACTAAGAAACCAGAAGAAAATGTTTATGTCAGCATTATACCCTAGCCAAGCTCAGCAAAACGCTCAAAATGCTATGGACAATCTGTTGCCGCTGCCTAGCTCGTTTCGAGTTGGCACTTTAATGGAGCCCTCTGGACGATCGGATTTCGTCGGGATAAATAGACTCTGCCAAGAAACTATTTGTTCGGTGCTCGGAGTTCCCAGAAGCCTCTTTATTTCAGACCATGTGGTCAAGTCGGATTCCGAGGGGACCCACGAAACGCTGAAGCAAACTATGATCGCATGGAAGAACATAATAGGTAGTATACTGACAAAGGTCTGGCGAGTATGCACAGAGGACAGTGTTTTGAAGGAAGTAATGAAAGATGCTAAGAAAAACAAAAAACGAGCCTACACGGGAATTGTTCTGGAGAAACAGATTTCAAAAAAATTACAAAAAATAGAAGTACCGATCACTCCCTACTGTGACTCAGGGCAGCTTCGCCTCCTTTACTTACAGGAAGTTATCAGCTGGGAGGTTTACGCAACGTACTTATTAAGAAATTCGTCTTTGCCTAAGGACATTTTAATGTCAAAGACCGACCCATGGACACATGACGATAAAATGCAATTACTTGGGATTAAAAAAGAAGAGCCCTTAAACAAAACGGTAGCGCCTATAACAGACGGCCAAGACGAAGACACTTCTGGGCGTACTGATAGCAATGGCTCTGTCAGCAAAAATTCTTCTGGTGCTACTGCTGGTTCAAAGCAGAAAAAAACAAACTAAAACAAATGCAACTGTAGCAAAAAACAGTGTACAGCAAGGAAAATGTTGAAAAACATCGATTAGAAATAAAAGAACAAAGGCAATTAATAGTGGAACCATCTTGTACGATTATATCAATGTTGTGTCCTTGTAATATAGTTTAAATTTAAAGTTGTACAAAATTGCCAATTCAATCCCTCTTTTGCATCGACTCTTGCAACCTCTGCATTTCGACCACTCCTGTTTTAAATCCCGAAACAGTTTTTTATTGTTTGCAGGAATTTTAATGCTTACCAAAAACATATTATTCTGTTTTAAATCAAATTGAGTAACAAAATACGTTCTATTATTATAATTTTTCATTTTCACCAAAACTAAGAACAAAAATTTTTTATTGCACATGGCTGACAGGGTGTTCAGTAAAGCTGACAGGGGCTTGACAATCATAAATGACATGACTGACACGACTGCTGAGAGTGCAAAATATAGAAAAATTTGCTTTGGGCAAATGACACTCGAGCAAATATGGCTTGCTTTCTCCCACGACTTTATGGCTTATTTGCAGGGCACATCAAGTGACTCATCACGGCACGCAAAGACTATCAAATGCCAAAGAAAACTTAAACCAAAGTCTTGCAAGACGTACCAAAGCACGCTGTCTAACGTTATTTACGAAGACTCGGAGTACAACTTAAGGGTCCCCGACATACTGGAAGAGGATACCGAAAAAAGCTTTATTCGTCAGGTGCATTTTCTACACGATACCGTGACCAAGAATAGAGCAAGGGCATTAAATATTTACATGCCCTCGTTTCGCAAACTATTCAAATGGTTGAAGCACGAGTCGAGCCTTTCGGGGTGTGACTGTAGCTCTTGCCAAAGGACTCACTACTTGTTTTTACATCCAGAAGAACAAGGCAACGAATCAGAGAACGTCTGTTTAAATTGTGGATGTGGGAAACATTATACGATTGGCGAGCCGAGCACAGGATGTCGTTGTTGCCACATCTTTGATACCAAAACAAACTCCTTTCTGTGCCTTGGGCGTTTTCAATGCTGTCACTGCTATCGTTTCTTCTCCAATTGTAGGTTTCACCAGATGAATCAAATCTTGGACTCTCGACCAGAGTTAAAACCAGCGGTATTGTATGGTAACCTGCACATATGCAATTTTTGCATACATGGCAAAACAGCCCGTAGAGACTGGTACCAAGCCGTGCGAAAACCATTCGAACTGTCGGAACAGCGTCTCGAGAAAGACGTAGAAAAAGTAATTTCATTGCGGAGACGCAACTTTGAAGTCTCCAAAGAGATGCAAAATCACCGGAACTTTGGGTTCCCAGACATTGACCCTGAGGAATACCTGACACACCGCCAAGCTGCTGGTGTGATGAGAGACGCGGCAGAAAATATTGAACAAATCAACCAACTTCTCAGAGACAGGCAGAAAAAGGATGTAAAAGCATTGTTGGGTGATTTTGACAACATTATCAAGCAATGGCAAAGTGGAAACGAACTATGTAAAGAAGACCGAGACCTTGTGTTTGCAGTCACCAACTGCATAATGGGGAAGAAATCCCCTGTTTCAATCAGCGCAGATGGCAATACGGTTGAGGTTGCCAAACACAAGCGGAGAAAGAAAAGTTAGGAAAGATTACCGTATATAATCTCTTGTCAGCCCTGTGGAACTAGAAAAAAATGTTATACGATATGTTACAAATCTTAGTCAGCTTTGGGCTGGGAGTATACGTCGGGACCGAGTATGAATTAAAACCACACATTGACTTGTTAAAGGCGTATGTTTCCCAGTTCGAGAAAAAAAAGGAAACACCTTTGCCACCCTCGCCCCCAAAGCCTACTGGCTGGTTTGGCTGGTCTAAAGGGGATAGCACGGAAGAAGTAAAAAAAGAAAAATAATAATTTGTTCCTATATATAAACGATCCAGTCTATAGTACATCCATACAAAAGCAACAAAATGTCTTTCCTAAGAAAAGAATCTACTCAAACCACTACCAATTTAACCTCTAGCAGCTCTAAAGCAGTGGCTTTGCCAGCATCCTATGTAGAGTCGCAATGCCAAGTTATCATAGAACCTGTTAGCCGCCCCGTGGCTACTGATAAGTATGTTCGAGAGAATCATCAACAGCAGCTAGCGGTAGTAAAAAAGTTGAAGGAAGAAGGGGCGGATTTATTTAAAAACCAAGCGGTCATTATGAAAGAGGAAGGTGGAGAACGCATGTACAAGCAGAAACTCCAGTTCTCGTCAAATGTAAGCGTCGAGAGCTTGGCAGAAGCATTAGAAAAAGAAAAATTGTGTCTTCGTTGCAGCTTCAAACGACCCGGATTCAATAGCCAGAACAGCTCCTTTATGTTGTCTGCCGAACATTTACGAGAAATAATTTCTTCAAGTCCGAACGAGCACAACCTAAAACAACGCACGTTCCACGTGGCGAACGATGAGAATAATGCCCATCAGGCGGGCTATGTCATTTTTTCCGTCAAATCGGAAACACAAGGAGAGCACGTCTGCTATTCAGCCGATTACCATGCCCTGTGTGAAACCGATGATCGACTCTTCTCGGAACACTAAGTTTTAAAATTATATAGTTTTTACATTTTTTTGTGTATTAGAATACATTTATTATAGTTTAGTTTTTTTTACAA
>Ga0233412_10001127_pt1 | contig 14404 bp, 17 predicted proteins | sample Na_anoxic_4_MG_FD_180667 | JGI IMG/M metagenome (GOLD analysis project Ga0233412, IMG submission 180667) | Seawater microbial communities from Saanich Inlet, British Columbia, Canada - Na_anoxic_4_MG | ecosystem: Environmental > Aquatic > Marine > Inlet | place: Canada: British Columbia...
AAAATAAATAAAATAAATAAAATAAATAAAATAAATAAAATAAATAAAATAAATAAAATAAATAAAATAAATAAAATAAATAAAAATTATAAAAATTGATCTACCATACTTATTTTTATTAAGTAGAAATTATAGAACATCACACGGACCTATAATGACATTTGGAATACCTACCCTTGCCCGTTATAAGAATTTCTGGCATAGCCTCACAGTATCAGAAATGTCGGCTGCAATTGTTTTAGGATGGAATGCAGAATCATGGGAAGAGGGCTATACAAATGATAAATACCTTATATTTTGGTATGATTTAAATGAAACGCAAAAACTTGCTGTAAGAATTCTGGGATACTCAATTAATGATTGGAATACAGAGGTAATTAATGAAAAACGGAAGCAATCATTTATTAGACTAAGGGAGGATAATAGAAATAATTGGAATCAAAATTCACAACTCACACAGGATCAGGTATTTCAATATATGGAGAACTTCACAGAAAATGCGACTAACAGTATTGATCTAATAGAAATCCAAAATAACCTTAATTCAGAAACCAATAACCACACAGGAATGACCTCCGAAGTATAAAATTAATCAAACAAAAATAACTTGGTAAGAATAATCATGCATCAGAAATCTTTTTTATTTATAGAATTCTTTAAATATTTCTTTAATTAAAAAATTGATTATATATCTGTTTTAATATAGTTAAATTAAAGTTAATGGAAAGAATTCCAAATGATCTTATACCCTATATAGCGAAATTTTTGAAAAATTACAGATATATATTAAACCTCCGTTTAACTAGTAAAGATTTCCATACAACAATTAACCAAGCAAAATTTAAAATTCTATTTATGCAAAAATATATAAGTATAATGTGTCTTAATAATTCAAGCAGAAAATTAAATAGCCTAATTTTCAATCATAGATTTAATCCGAATAGACTGAAATGCATTAATAACAATAATAATGATACAGAACATGGATTTAACATGGGAGCTATAATTCTTTATTATCCCATTCAAAAGAAGGGAGATAAGGGCAATCCAAATGGCAATTTATCAAAAATTTTCGATGGTTTAATTCGAAAAAAGCTGAGAAATAAACTTGTAAATCTGAATAAAAATGAAACAAAAATGTTTAACAAATACAATAGAAATATTACAGACTGTTACCAAGAGCTAATTCAACTATCAGATCATCTTATAAAACCAAACGAATGTAAATATGGAAGATGTGTAAAACGATTTGTTCCCTATTGCAAGGACTGTTCTATTAGGTTTGATATTGTTGACAAGGATTACAATTTTATTATTAGTGATTAAGAATATAATAAAAATTGAATCCTACTTTTTTATAATTTACTATTTCATCAATAATGCCAGATAAGTGGATACATATGGCAAATTCATTACAAGAACAGGATAGAAAGGAAATTGCCGCTCACCATATTTGCCAAAAAAAGATGAGTGTTGCATCAGATCTAGCCTTTCAAAAACTTACTGAAATACCAGGAGCCACAAATGAAATGATCCAAAAAATTTTCAACTACACAATTACTGTTTCCCGTAATCCATGCGGACTTTATGACGCCAATTGTCTTTTTAAGGCATATCTCCCACATCTTGAAAACGAAATCAAAAAACTAAAAACAAAAAAAACTAATTAAAAATACAAACAAGAAATATATAGAACATGTTACAAACCATACCCAGTGATATTACATATTTTTTTATTCTGAAAAATATAGATAATCCAAATGATTTAAAAAATTTAAGATTAATAAATAGGCAATTTTATAAGGAAATTTATCTTATTCTTATTCAAATCAGAGTCTTTGAAAATATATTTACAAACAGACATAATTTTATTAGAAGAAAATATTGTATAAATGAAAACTGTAATCCTCACTATAAAACCAATTTTCTTATTAAAAATAAACAAAAGGAGGCATTAAATGACATAAAGGTAAATTATTTAAATTGGGATACAGATATAAGTAGACTTTTACCACAAATTATAGAAAATGGAACAAACACTGGCTCACAAAGAAATCAATATCACAATATTTTTATTCCGCCAAGTAACAATGTCACAGTAAAAAAAACAGACTGCAAAAATATATTTATAATTAAAAGACAAATGCCTTATTGTTTTGAATGTATGAATAAGTTTTCAATTGTATCATAAGTGACAAATATACAATCCACAATAACCATATATAATTCAAATTATTCTCTCCTCAATTTATATTAATTATGCAATCTCAGCAAATTTCTCAAAATGAAAGAGAGAATGTTCTTAAATTGGCATCAGAAATAGAACAAGTAAATGAAATATTTGTAGATTTAGCAGATCTTGTTAATACACAGGGAGAATCAATTGAAAATATAGAAACCTCTATTGAATCTACTCAAAAATTTACCGATTCCGCAAACACTCAATTGTTACAAGCTAAATCATACCAAAAAAAAACTAGATGCTGCAATAAATTTATTTGTATTTGTACGGGTATAGCAATAACAATTGTTATTATTCTTATTATTACCATACCTATGTCATAATAAATAAATAAATAAATAAATAAATAAATAAATAAATAAAATAAAATTGAAATTTATATTTTATTTTATTTGACAAACGAAAAGAATGCAGGACGCAATCAATATTGCCGATTTTAATGAAAGTGATAGATTTCTTCTTCTAGAATATCTATGGGAAAATACAAAAGATATTATTGAACCCAATTATGAATTTAATATTGAAACTGCAAAGATGCAACTAAATTATAATGGGGGATACGCACATGTCGTTTGTGGAAGAAAAATAGAAATGTATCTGTTTAATGTAAATACACTAGATCCATATCTTTATGATTTTCATAATGGAGATGGATCAGTAAGAGAACTAGTCTATTGTGTTAGAGATGTAAAGTATGATGAAACCATTGAAGATGTAGAAATGATTGATAACATGTTTAATCAAGTTAAAATCAAATAAGCAAACTAAAAACAAGAGTTTTCCAAGAAACTCATGCCACACCCCTATAAATTCCCTGTAAAAAGGAATTTGTAATATTTTTATTAGAGTGACAAAAAGATAATATATGTAAAATTATATCTTCTGGAATATCCCATCGTTCATTAGAAAATAAATTTTGAAAGAGAGATCCTATTCTTTTTTGTATTAATTTACTAGTAAAAATATAAAAGGTTTTTCTCAAAATATATTCATTACACACATCATACATTGTATAGGCGGGAGACCAATTTTTTCCACATATAATTGATTGGCAACATAAACAGACATCCTTATCCGGACAAATATGCCAAACCTTAGCAACCTCCTTATATAAAATTAATGTAAAAAACCACGCTCTCTTGATTATTGATGTTTCAATCCTGCTATTCTTTAAACAAACACTACACCACCTACTATATTTATTTGTTTGCCTTCCATAAGTTCCTGCATTTAATCCATTATTCTGTAAATTTATTTGGCTAAATTTATCAATTATTCCTGGTGCAATTTCAACATCTGGAGCCTTAAATGGATATTCATAATTTATATATAAGCAGATTTCATAAAATCCAGTCTTTCCATTCACCAAAACATATCTTTTCTTATAAAACTGATCCGGCTTATTACTTTCAAGAATTATTGAAAATCTACTTGTTCCCCATTCATCCGGTTGAAATAAACCAAAACGGGAAATAACCTTCTCAGAAAATTCCTTATTTAATCGTTTATCGCATGACATTATAACCTTATCTATTATTAATTATTAATATATCATTATATCATTATCATTATATCATTATCATTATATCATTATCATTATATCATTATCATTATATCATTATCAATATATCATTATTAATATATTAATATAATGTCATTACACTCTTCTGACTTTATACCATATAAGAAATATCAGAAACATTCTCTATACAACAAATTAATCCCATTTCATCTCTAATCACATCCATCTCTGTAATTTCAATTTCCCCATTATCCCATCCACGCATTAATTTTAAATCATTAATAATCCTATTGGTTCCCAAATAGTCATGCTTTAAACCAATTGTTGAATAATTATGACCTAGTGTAATACATGGATAATCATTGACAAAAACCACATGTTTATCCTTCAGAACCAAACTATAAATATAATCACAAACTATGTGTCTCTGTTTTGATCCCTTTATCGTTTTTGCGGGCATCCAAACACCATTTGATAAAACAGGATGCCAATCTGTAATAAATGAACCACCCATCTTATAGTTTGGCAATTCAGTCATTTCAAGAAGATTCTTTTCTATTTTTGTTTTTAAAACACAAACCAATTCAGTTTCGGTCAGCTCACTCAATACCTGATGATCATAAAGGGTTAATAGTTTATCCCCTTTACATAAATCCCTAATCCTTTTTAGATTTCCATCAGAAAGTGTTACATGTGAATCACCATCAAAACATGGTCCACTTAAATTCCGGCTATTATAAGTATTAAGTCTAACAAATGGTAATGGAGCCAATCCTCCATTATTTGATCCAATTCCACCAGCCATTCCCCTATTATATACCACAGGTGTATTTGATGGAACAGGTGGGCTTAATTCATTGAAACAATCACTTCCAAAATCTACTAATTCATTAAATAAATCTCCTCCAAAACTCTTACAGGCCATATCACGAAAATTTGGTCTCCTTTGAGAATTTAAATGGCTAACCAATTGCTGCAAATAATAAAGCCCCCATTTTTTAAAATATGCTTCATGTCCGACCTGTATTGAAAGTGCCTTATATATTTGATCTCTTAGTGTATCATTCATACCATTAATCATGCATGTTTCTGAATCCCCGTCATCACCTATCATACCATCCAAATAAGTACACATTTCATCAAATATCATTTTCGCTGTTTTTTTGCCATTACTCGCCATATTTTCTCTCTCCTTCGCAGAAATAGCATTTTTAATTGACTCAATTATATAATTTCGAGTCAGTTCAACTCCTAGATCCACATTTGACTTATCCTGATTTGACATCCTTTCAAACCCAGTTGTATACGTATTGGCACCAATCTTATATGAATAAAAATACTGGAGAGAATTTTCTAATTCAAACTCAGATTGACAGCAACACTTCACATTAATTATTACATTTCTTACCTGTTCCCATTGAACTGTACCCACATTTACTACAAGTTCAGATTTATTATCTGATACAAATTTATATTTAAAATCACCACATACTGGATTTTTATCAAATTCGTATCCATTTATCAGCTTAATATTTAGTTGAAGATTCATTGCAACAGTAGATAAAATATTTGCAGTCAAATGATTAAAAACCGTCGCAATCATAGTTCCATCCGGAATATGGGATGTTACGCCATTAGCAACTCGGGAAATACCCGAAAGGAGACCATCCTGCAAATTATAGCCAAACCCTATTGTATTAATTGATGTGGAAAAATTAATTCTATCATGTATTTTTGAAAGTGATTCAATCTCTCCCCTTGCAGGCGTTCCAGTATTTGGAGATCCATCGGTAAGAAGAACAATATGGGAATTTCTAGACTTATCATCTCTTTCATTAATTATATTCAGGCCAGCCTGAATAGCATGCCATATATTAGTAGAACCACGTGGTTTTATCTTATTTAGTGTTTCTGTCAGAGAATTAAAATTTATTTTACTCATTTCAATAAGATTAAATTCAACTGTTATCCTATCATCAAATGAAATAACACACATTCTATCCTTCTCATTAAGTGTTGCTCCCATAGTTCTACAAGCATATAGGACCAAATCCAGTTGTGAAAATCCATCCTCCATTATTTTTCCATTTTCATCCTTAGCCTCCACATTCATTCCCATTGATCCAGATCTATCAACAATAACTATTAAATCCTGAGGCATTCTCTCCACGTTGCAAGCTCCAAATCCATTAGCCAGATCACGATCAACATCAAATGTAGCCATCAGAGAATTATCTAATCTAGCCATTTTGCATTTTAATCTAATATTTTCATATGAACTATTTGAATTTCCACCAAAACCAGTACCAACACCATCCTCATCAATGGAACCAAACTGACCTTCCAAATACTTATCAATTAGAAAACGGATTGAAGGATTCACCCTCAAATCATCTGCTGAAATAATTTCATTTGTAATTGGAGATGTATTATGATTCGCCAACCAAGAAACAATCGCAACCCTTTCATATGTTTGACCGTCAGATGCAGTTACCGGATCTTTCATTATATCTCTACTTATAGGACATCTAATACAATCAAGAATAGTATCTTGTGCCGAAGATGGATTCATAAATAATATATATGTATAATACACTTATAACTTAATATTGAATTTTTAAATATTAAGCAATAAAAGAACACTCCAATTCTTGGATGTTTCCCAGAAAACTAATCCCCCACACCCATATTTTCTATTATTTCCCAATCATTTTCAACCTTATCATGAACCGATACAAGTTTTAATAATTTAGAATTTAAGGAATTACTCATACAATTTAAACAATTCATATTATAAACAGAATTAAAACTACCACATACATTGCAGACCCATTCTGAATCTGTATTTTCACAATTAGAAAAATCAACATTTTTTTCCAATATGGGCATCATTTCATCAAGCACAGATGAGGGAAATGACATATTTGAGGAATTATGTGTTGCCCTTTCTGAGTCCTCAATTATGTTATTATTAATCGCCTGTTTAAACTCCCCAAATTCATCATCCTCAACTCTATCTCCCTCATCACATACCTTATTCTCATCACAAACCTTATTTTCATCATCCTCAACTCTATCTCCCTCATCACAAACCTTATTTTCATCACAAACCTTATTTTCATCACATACCTTATTCTCATCACAAACCTTATTTTCATCACATACCTTATTTTCATCACATACCTTATTTTCATCACATACCTTATTTTCATCACAAACCTTATTTTCATCACATACATCACTTTCATCACCATCCTCATCATTTTCCAAATCGCTCAGATCATAATATGTTCCAAAACTAAAATTTTCATTTTCATAAAGCTCATTTTCATAATTTACATTTTCCTTTTTAAAAAAATTGAAATCTCCGAAAAAATAAAAAAGTAAGTTGTAAACTTTAATATATATATTTGAAAATAGATATAAGATATCCATTATATATTATTAAAATCATTTTATTAAAATATTTGACGCCAAAACCGCTTAAAGATAATCCACATTGATAATATGTATGAGGATGCACTTCTAAATAATATTTGTATATCAAATAATCCTTCTTAAACAAATCAGCTCGCGTAGCTCAGTGGTTAGAGCGCTGGTCTTATGAGCCAGATGTCGTGGGTTCGGTTCCCACCGTGAGTACTGCTTCCATAGTGTAGTGGCAATCACGAGAGGTTTTGATCCTCTAAACCCCAGTTCAATTCTGGGTGGAAGCTTTAATTTTCCAACAAATAATTTTCCAACAAATAATTTTCCAACAAATAATTTTACTATCCCAGTGTGTATGGCCGAGTGGTCTAAGGCGACCGACTCAAGTTCGGTTCTCGAAAGAGGCGTGGGTTCGAACCCCACTACACACAATTCAGAGCAGATGGCTCCGAAAGATGGTTATGTTCTACATAATTATTTTTTGTTTGTTTTTGAGATCATACAGCAATGTATAAAAATATTTAAGATGATCTCAGCATTTTTCTAATAGAATCACATAGCAAAAAGATAAATAATAAATAATAAGTACCTATTATTATGTTATTTAAATGATTCTAGCAAAAAAACTGATAAAAGCAGTATAAATTTATATGCCAAATTAGTTTGCCCCCTTAGCTCAGTAGGAAGAGCGTGCGGCTGTTAACCGCGAGGTCGCTGGATCGAGTCCAGCAGGAGGCGAAAAGAAACATCAACTTATGAAACATAAATAAATAGCTAAATATGCAAGCCCCCCTAGCTCAGTGGATAGAGCGCCGGATTTCTAACCCGGATGTCGTGGGTTCGACCCCCACGGGGGGTAATATAATGATTAATGTATTAAACTAATACATTAACCATCCTAAAGAATATAAAAAAAGACCATATATTTATATATTAGCAAGTAGAATGCCGATGGCCTTTTTAACAGTAAATAAAAATAATAATTCAAATAAGAATAACTTAAGACAAAGTCCAAAAGCTAATACTAATAAGAATACACGTACAAATACAAGCACAAATACAGATAAGGATACAATAATAGATACAAGTAATAATGAAGAATTGGAGACACTTGAAATAATATCTGAAATAATTTATAATTTAAAAAGTAAATATGGTGAAACAAGAATTACCAAAAAATCAATTCATCATATTCTAAAAGAAACTATTGAATTAGTTGATAAAATTAAATGCAATGGTCCACAGAAAAAGAAACATGTAATCACCATTATGAAAACTCTTATAAATGATCTTGTTGATGATGAAAATGAAAAAGAACTCTTTATATCCATTATTGAAAATGATATCCTAGAAAATATGATTGATCTAATAATTGATGCATCAAGAGGAAAAATAAATATAAATAAGAGAAGAACACAAAAAAAAATTATAAACTTAACCACCGGAATCCTTGACACTCTTTTTCATCTTATTTCATGTTTAACAAAACGATAAACATCACAACAGAAGTCAAATCACAGCACCAAATCACACATCTCACGCTCCATCTCATCAGCCCAGCACTTAATGGAATCCCTAGTTCCCAAAATCTTAAACCTAAGTTCCTCAATCTTTTTCTTCTTACAAATTGATGGTGTTACACCCTTAGAATAATTCTTCCCAGTCTTACCATTTTTCACAATTGAGGACCATGACGTTTTATCATCCGAAACATCCACCTTATTCATGGCATCCACAATATTATCAACAAGATCATGAATAATCGGTTTAACAATCTTATCCTCAATTTGCAAACTTACACCAGCACTATTATCACTACCGACCCTCAAAACAGCAGTATTCTTGCAATACATCTTTGTATGTCCCAACTCTCCACATTTTTGACAAACGGTCTTCTTAAGAACAGGGCAGGTAACAATGGAAACACCATTTTGGTATGAACGAAGCTTATGATCATGAGGCCCACAAACACCACAGGAATGACAAAAGTTGCAGAACATTTCTTTTTACCTTTCTTTTTTCGTTTCCTTTATCACTTACTAAAAGCTGTTTTAACAAATTTGCAAATGAAAATAAAATATTTCAATTTTTATTTTCATTCTACTGATTAAATTTTGGTAAGTCTATAATTTTATTCAAAAACTCATCCTTACATTCATATATAAATGTAAAGTTTCTTGGTAAACAACAATGAATAAAATGATTCCCAAAAATTATGGACATTAAACCATTAATAAAAAAACAGATCTCATTTTTTTTTCGTATTTCTGCATTTGCTATTTCCTGTAAAAATAATTTATCAATTACTGAAAATGCCGTATTTAATGAAAGAATATTATTTATTAATTTCTTCTTTTCGTCAGTTAGAATTCTTAATTTCCTTGCATGTTTGCTATTTAAATTATAATTATCATGTTTTCTTAGGGCATTTAAATATCTGATCTCATTCTTCACATTTTTTAAATTGCAAACATTTTCAATCTTAAAATCATCTATCTTTTTAATTATTGAAAAAATATTAATATTATAAATGATAGGATAATAGTTTCTAACAGGTTTTGGTATAAGAAACTGATTGGACTCCTTAATTTCAGCAATCTTTTCCTCTATCTTAGCAACCTTTATTTTTAGATCTTCTATTAGCTTTTTCTTTTCCAGATTCTTTTTTTGGAAAAGAGCCTTCTTATTATGATATAACAATTGATTTAATGATATGTCACTATTTAAATGAGAAAACTTATTAATTGAATTGACCTCTCCCAAATATTTCTGCAAATACTTTTTTGAAAGAATGGGATCACTAAAAAGTAATATTTGGCCTGATTGAAATTCTACATATGATTGCAATTTATCATATTGATGTGATGATATCTTATGAGCTTCTGATGTTGCATCCAATTTTAGGTAACTTATTATTGCCAGCAAAAGTGCTATAAAAGCATTTATTGCCGAAAGTAAAAATGATCCAATTTTTAAATTATTCGAATCATCATCATCAGAAATCACTGATAATCTCTCCTGTCCTATTGACGCCAAACATGTTAAAAATATACATGGAAACATCAACATATTTAACATTCTACTACAATATATCCTTGACTCCATATATATTATCTTTTGACCCTTCAGGTAACTAGCCAATATATCCATTGCTGAGGAATATCTATGCACCGTATCTGGCTCATAATATTCATTAATCATGTTTTGAATATTTGCATAAGTTAATTTCTTATAGTTTAATTCATGTGAATAAGCGTTACTTTCTGTATCACTTGGCTCACTTCCAAATGCAGGAATTGATTCCATATTTATTGAAAAAGAATCCTCCTCAATCATTGACTCCTCATTATCTAAAACATCTGAATCAGGACCTCCGTGAAAACTGGTGTTAGTCCTACCCATATTTGACCCCCCCTTAGCACTATCAACATATTCATTGTTACAATCAAATTCATCCTCCTCCAAAATTAAATCCTCTCTACAAACCGCATCATTTAATGTTCTTCTCTCATTAGGTAAATTATTATTTGACATTATTCTTATAATAATATTTTCCATATTATCAGTTCCATTATTTCTTGCATTATTACTTATGTCATTCATAAAATATAAGCCTATAAAATAGTAATTTAAAAAAAATATTATTTTATACAAACAATTATCACTCATCACTTACCTTCCAGTTGATCCAAAACCACCCGAACCCCTTTTTGACATAACTAAATCACTCTCATTTTCAACAAGATTAGGCCAAATCGGACAAATAAGATTTGGACCACAAATTTGGGATAACCTATCCCCCTTTTTTACCTCATATGAAACCCTAGGCCTATTATCAAACAAACTCATAATATTTCCCCTATATCCAGCATCAATAATTCCCACACTATTAGAAAGTCTAAGTGGAGTTTTTGAACCTGTACTTGATCTTGAATAAAGATAATATCCACAAAAATTATTTTGATAGGTCATAGAACACTTAATACCATGATTAATCTTATTTGATAAGCTCTTCTCATTAATAATTAAATTCGTAGGACAAATAATATCAAACCCAGAATCAACAAAACTATATGAACCCACATCTGTACCCCTTCCACTCACAACTGAATTCGATAAATAATCAAGCACTTCCTGCTGTCTGTTAGAAATAGCTTCCTTATATTTTTTCACAATTTCAGTATTCCTATAAAGTGGTGATTCCTTTGACTTGTCATCCAGATAAATATTCAGTACAAACACCTTAGCAAGATCCTTCTCTGATAGACCCATCACACAAACCCTATATATATTATTTGCAAAATAATATAAATCCGATTCAATTTTTTTCATTTCCTAGCCAAACCTAAATAGGAATGGCGCTCCCCTTAAACCACTAATTAAAAAAAGATTTTTTATCTATCTTTATATAAATTGAATAAAGCGTAATCAGAAACGCTGCTATATTCATATTTAAAATAGATGTAAACATAAATGCAATAAGTAGGGAAAGCGAATAACCATATGAAAAGGAAGAAGGTAATACTCCTATTGTTCCAAAAAATAATGTGATTGAAATAAAAATTATATGATAATTACCTAATTTAAATTTTGTTGATACTATGTTCTTAAAATTTTGTGAAATTAAAACAAGTAAGAATATGGTAAAATTTAAATAAAAAAATCTATTTTGAAAATGATTCATTACAAATTGCAGATAATCTATTTGTGATGCACCACACTCATAGGAATAAACTCCTAATACCTTATTCTTCCTTTCATCACCATCATCCGCCTTATCATTCAATGATAAACAAGATTGCCATGAAATTGGGGAAACCAAAAGATTATTATTAAACATATAAGATTTATTCAAAATTATTTGTAATATCAATATGATAAATGGTAATAACATTAAGATTAAAAATATAATAGAATATTTTGCTTCATACTTATAAAATGGATAATAAAACTTATATATAAAAAAAACCCAAAATATTAATGGTATAACCTGTGGAACAATATTCACCAAAAAATTTCCATAATGTATTTTTTTAAAATACATATCATCTCCCATTTATATATAAATATAAAATATTTCTGATAGAATAGCCATCAGTATGGAAATACTTAAAAACAAGAAGGTATCCTTTATATTTGAAACAAATAAGGACTGATCTATATTAAAAAACCAATATGAAACATAAATTACTCCAATTGAAAATACAGCTGCCTCCAAAAATAAACCAAATACCCGTTTAAAAATAGATCTATTTATTCTTCTTGTTAATGTTAAAATAGTAAATAAAATTGTTATTAGACAATATCCCTGAAATATTATATTGCTATACTTAAAATTAATCAATTTATCTAGATATTTCTGAAGTAAATCATTATTATTATTATTACTATTTTCATTGGCCATATTATAATTCTCAACTGATGTGAACTGGTAACCCTTTTTTAATAAATCATCATAGTATTCATCACTTAAAACCACACCGTCCCTTTTTATCTCTAAATTTTTTACCTTTAATTCATTCTTATTTAAATTTTCTAAATCAGTAGTCTTATCAAAATAATTAGTTGTATAATAATACCATCCCCTCTTATTATCAACACCAATAAATGATACATTTTCATAAAACTGATAGTAATAAAAGTACAGCAGCAGTAAACTTGTAATAAGACCAATTGCTATTGAAAAACGATAATTCAAATAACCCTTATAATAAACAAATCCCCAATAAAATATAAATAATATTGAAAGCAAGGTAATTTGTTTTAATGATAATGTTCCTATTTCCCATAGTGGAGGAAAATTATTATTTTTATCTAATATCCAGACAGATTTTTCTACCATTATATTATCCATTTAAAATAAAAAAAAAATTGATATAAATATACTTTCCCTAATGTTAGAAGAAAACCAGCAAAATGCATATCAGTTCAAGCGATGAGCGTTTTATTCAGTGTGCGGTTATTGAGTCCGATAAGTCTTGTCTTACATCAAAGCATGGTAGTGTTGCCGTCGTAAATGGGAAAATTTTGGGAAGGGGCCACAATTCATCAAGGACTCGTTCCTCAGATGGTTTTATTGGAAACTCATGTTCATGTCATGCAGAAATGGCATCTTTGCGAAACATGTATCATTCTTGCTGCTCTAATCGATTTGGAAAGCATGGGACAAATATAAAAGGGAGATACCAATATGGACAAGCTTTTTAAGAAGACAGTTCTATATATTGTAAGAACTAACGGCCATGGTAATTTTAGAAATTCCGCACCATGTATAGATTGCCTTAATATGATTCAAAAACTAAATGTTAAGAGAATTGTTTATAGCACCGAAAATGATTTTAAGATTTATAAAACAATGGATTATACAACAGATCATATTAGTAATGGGAATCGTTATATACAAAATATTAATTGCCGCCTTATCGGTAAAATATAGGTTTCTTAACAATAGATCAAATATCTTTCCTGTGGGATTTTGTGAAGACATCTAATAAGAAAATAATATGGGGATGAAAAATATAAATTTTCTAATTTAATTTTAAATACATAAAGTATTAATAAGGCCAGAGAATAATAAGAACATGTAAAGTATATTTTTGCTGGAAATCTTTTAATATTTTCTATTTCAGGAGATATAAACTGCAAATTTTTATAATTTGATAGCTTAAACAAATTTATCCTATCATCCAAAAGATCATATATCTTATTCTCATTTACAAAGACAAAGTTCTTTCCATTTAATACAAGAATATCAGACAAACTAAAAAACAAAATTCCCTTGTTTACTCCTTTTAAAAGAATAATTTGTTCCATTAAATCATAAATAAATTTTTCTATTTTTGCTAGATCAATATGATGAAGACCAACTACACTTTCAGCCTTAAATATTATCTTATTATTATCAATAAATGTGTTTATATTTAATTGATTCAAAAAATTATTAATATATTCATTGTAATTTATTGAGTAATGATCATTTTCTATTTTATTAACATAATCCATTTGAAAAATACTTATATATTAATTAATTATTAATTATTTAATTATTAAACATAAATATAAATATAAATATAAGATTTATATTTATTTATTTTTTTTTTTTTGCTGTCTCTTATAAATTGTATTAGGATCAAAGGAAAATAATGTAAAAAAATTCAAATTTCTGTAAATAGAAAAATAAATATAAATTATTAGATTTAAATATAAAAAAT
>Ga0233412_10001129_pt1 | contig 14395 bp, 24 predicted proteins | sample Na_anoxic_4_MG_FD_180667 | JGI IMG/M metagenome (GOLD analysis project Ga0233412, IMG submission 180667) | Seawater microbial communities from Saanich Inlet, British Columbia, Canada - Na_anoxic_4_MG | ecosystem: Environmental > Aquatic > Marine > Inlet | place: Canada: British Columbia...
TTTAAATTATTATATATTTTCTTTTCTGAAGGACTTAGATCCTTGTATGTTGTTTTATCTCCATTTAATAAATATTCTTCTGAGCTGCTATAAATCTTATTATCTTCTACTATTTTTTCAGTTTCCCATACTTCAAAGATTATATTATTTACATCTTTACGCTTCATTTTCATTATCTTTCCTATTTTTTTAATAGAAGTACCCTCAATTAAGAGGGCTTTAATCTTCTCTTTCATATTAAAATGGTAAATCTGAATCATCATCAAAATCTGCGAAGGTGGATTCTATTTCTGCCTCTTTAAACTTTTTTTCAATACTACCAATATTAACTGCTGTCTGTTGTTTAGGCTCCCAAGTATCTAGCTCCATATAATATTTACCTGATTTAGCCCTTTTAATTCCCATATTTACCCAGCCATTTTTTGTATGGGTTTTTAAGAATTTTATTGCTTCATCTACTTTAACACTCATTTTACCTACTATAAAGTCAGGCGTGTTGTCTGGTCTTTTAAATATAAAACCATCTGCGAAAATCTTATTTTTTTCCATTGTATTGTTTTTTTGTGCGAACTTAAAAGCCTGTTCGCTTGAGGCTTGTTCCTTTTGGAACTCAAAATTATCTCTAAAAAATTTATATTGCATTATCTTTTCTTTCATATACTACGCTTTACTACGCCTTTTACTACGCCTCAGTTTATATCTCTATAATTCCATCATAATAACTCTCTTTTTCTCCATCCCATTCTTTGTATTTTTCTGTCAAGTTTATATATTTGTTTCTTCCTTGTAAAAGCATACTATTACTAAACTTATAAACCTGAACGTTAAACGCTCCAGACTTTTCAATTGCTATAATGTAGAAATCTTTGTCAGGAAAACACTCAAGATACATAGCTGCTTGCATTTTGTAATCATTATAAGTTATATCTCTTTGGAATTTATCTCCAGCGTCTGTAGTTGTTTTTATATCAGCTATAAAAGTATCTCCTACCATATCAACAAAACCTTTAAATTCTATTCCCTGAGACTTCCAAGTAATTAATTTTTCTGTTTGGCTTGTTCTCATTAATAAGTCCATAAAAGTCTTATTACTTTTTGATTGCTCAACTACATAATTAGCAATGTCATACTCTTTTATAGTAACTAACTCCTTACCTTCGTTTTCAGTTTTAAAACCCTCCCAGACTTTACCTCTACGAGTTCCTTCAAAGACTGCATAATCATTATCAAAATCATCAGGTTCTAGAATTATTTTATGTATTAAACTTCCTAACATCATAGCGGATGTTGGCTCGAATTTCTTGCTCCAGTATCTAAGTAAATGATTAGGGCTTTTACCAAAGGCACTAAGTGCCGAATAACTTAATCTCTTTTTCATACTATATAATTTTCTAATACTACTTTTAAATCTTCTCTAATGTTTAACTCTTGACCCTTTTTAAGCCATGTAAGAACTTTTTCCTGTTCTCTTGAGTTTCTATAATGTTCTACAGAAACAGAATCTAAGACAGCCTCATATTGAGAATAATGTTTGCCATCTATGTTGCAATTTCCAACAACTTTTATTAATCCTAAGTCTTGAAGATGTGAAATTCTACTTGTTAAAGTCTGATGACTTATACCTGTTTGCCTTAATTCGTAAACTGTAGTGCTTGGGTTGTGTTTGATCCAGTGTAATACCTTTTCGTTATTGCTTTTTAAAAAGCCGTTTTTTACGTTCTTAATGTATTGTTTTGTTCTTGCTTTCATAATTGATTTATTTTAGTTATTTCTTTTAATAATTCTTTTGCTTTAATAGTTCTTTCATTCATTAATGCAATTTCTACTTTATTCGTTAATATTTGTGTATCAGCTTTAATTCTGTTTGTTTTTTTACAAAGTTCGCGGAAAGCATCTTCTAATTGTTTAACGCTTTGTTTTAATAATTTTATTTCTAAGTCTTTCATTATTGATTGTTTATAGCATTAATAACTTCATCAGCACTTGCTACTGATGTATCTATTCCTATTCCTAAGTTTCCTAAAGCACGTCCCCAAGCTGATGTTTCGCAGTTCTCTATAAAAGAAGTCTTGTTAATAAAGCTAGATCCTTTTACTTCGTGTGCTATTCCAGATGCTAATTCTACGCCCTTATCATCTTTAATACTTGCTCTTATAATTACTCCATTTTCGTTTAGGTGTGTTATTTCACTTGTTAGGCTAAAACTCTTGTATAGCTCTCTAAATGCTTTTAAGCGTTCGTTTACAGTAATGTAATCTTTACCTTTAATGTTGATTGTTTTAATTTGTGTTTTCATTTTGTTTTTTTTTATTTGTTTTTTTTGATTATATTCTCTATTATGATTTTCTTCTACTTCCCATCTTACAACATCTATAATATCTTCATTATCAGATGTAGCGTATTTATATTTAAATTGTTCAGTTATACTCATTTTGTTTTGTTTTAGTTTATAAATCTATTTTTTGTAATTCTAATTTTTCTAAAATTTGATAAAGCATTTCAAAAACTTCATTAGGGTTATCAAACATAGTTTGGTCAAATTCTTTAAGGTCAGATTTTACTGCTTCTTTTAGATAATCTATTTCATAATTTTCTAGTTGTGTTTTCATTTTGTTTTGTTTTTAATTTATATATGTTCTAAACATTCTGGACATAATCCTATGTCTTTTATTTCTTGTGTTATTTCTATATTGCAACAAGTGACTTCACATTCATCACATGATGAACAATAATCTACTGGCTCATCATTCCAATCATCCCACATTGGAGAATCACATTTTTTACAATAATCGCAATCTTGCTCATGATTTTCAGGATTAAATTTATCGTGTTTGTCTCTCATTTTATTTGTTTTAATTCTTTTAATATATTCTTTTTATTTCCTTCTATTTCTTTTAAGCAAAAGGTCGCTAAGGCTGGTAAGTCGTTAAATAATGCTTCTGCTCTAAAGACTAGTAAATCTCCATTACAAGTTTCTATATGAACTTCTCCATTTTCTGAATATAAAGTAGTTGTTTCGTGTATGTAGGTTGTTTTCATTTTGTTTATTTTAATTAATAATTGATTTATTTATAGTACAATTATAATACAAATATTTGAGCTGTGCAAGTTTTTTTACAATTATCTTTTATTTATTTTTCACTTTAATATCTAAACGCTTGAAAATGAACACTTTAGAAAAGTATTTTTTTTTGTTTAAATCAAAGGAATATCGAAAACAGCAGGTTTATTGTGCTTATTTTGAATGATTAGAAACCCAGCAGAGGACGTAAAGCCTGAAGTTTCAGCATAAAAATTTCCAGTAAAAATACTAGGGCACGTTATACCTCTATAATCTCCAGAATCAGAATGAATAGTTTCCATTTTAATTACAGGAACTTTGCTTTTTCTAGAATGCCAGTGTCCTTGAAGAACTAAATTAAAATACTTTTGTTTCCCATATTTCCAGATTGTCTGCTCTATGTTCTTTTTTGTAAAATTATGATGTCCATGTGTAAAGATATAGCAAATGTTATCTATTATTTCTGTAATTAAAATAGGATTGTATTTAATATTAACATCTAATTCTTTATTTAAAAAATAAGAAATTAACTCCACTACTTCGCCCTTAGTGTCTTCTTTACTGCTTGAAGTAAGTCTGTCGTGGTTTCCTGATACTAAATAAATAGAATGTAAATTAACTATCTTTTTAAAAAATGACAATAACAACTCATAGGCCATTATAACAATATTAGAGCCGTGGCCTTTATACATTAACTCTTTCCACGTTGAAGGGTGGTTAGTGCCTGTAAAACTTTCTATAATGTCTCCTAGTATTGAAATATGAACTTCTGAATACTCTAAAGAATTAATAGTATCTGCAATTTCATCTAACATATCAGATATTCTATCTATGTCAAAATCTGGCGTTTTAATTAAACCCCTTATGTATGCTCCTATGTGAAAATCTGCTAATGGTATTACACCTATCTTTGTATTTAGTTTTTTCTTATTAGATATTTTTTTTCTTCCTTTAAGATGTTTTTCTAATATCTCTTTTGCCTGTTCGTATGCTTCTTCTTCTTTTAATCCTTTTTCTACACTTTCAAATATTACTTTTATTTGATAATTTTCGCCCCATTTATTAGCAGTTTGTTTTACTGCTTTCCATTTTGTAGTATCTATTTTGGCAAACTTTATTAAATCTTCTTCTGTTTGTATTTTCTTTAAACCTGAGTAATCAAAAGAAGCGGTTCCATTTTCGTAATCTTCCTCCCATTTTGTATTTTCTTTTGCGGTCGTTAGAGTATAACTTGGAGTATTTTTTACAATTAAATTCTTATCTTTTATAAAATCATTTATACTTCTTCTAATGGAATCTCCTTTATATCCTTGGTTATATAGTTTTGCTAAATAACCAGCTAATTCTAATTGCTTAAATATATTGGTTGAAGTATGATGCCCTTTTATTATAAAATCTTCTATAACTGGAATTAAACCCTCTAAAGCAACATAAATACTATTTTTATTTCTAAAGCCTTTTTGCCTCCCCATTATATCAACTTACCTAATTTTTTTAAAACAATTAAAACGCCTGTAAGCAAAGATAATATTAAAATGATTGTCTTATATTGCTCCCACCACGATAGCTCTTTATATACGATTTTTTCATACGGAATAATGACTTCCTGAGTAATCGTGTCGCTAGGTAAACTGATGAAGTGCTCGATTTTTTCTGTAATTGTGTCATAATAATATTTTATCTTAATTCGTTCGGTGTTTATTAGGGTAACTGAATCTTGCCTTATTATAGTATTTATAAGCGTTGTATCATATCTTTGAATTATAACAGTATCAATAACTCTAATAGTGTCAAGTTCTATTAATTGAGGGTTTTTTTTAAGCAATCTTTGAAGCCTTTTTTGAGGACTACAACTGCTCAAAAAGAGTAACAGTAAAACTATTGCCGTATATCTTTTCACTTCGTTTAATTATATCTATAAATCTTTGAAATTGGCTCTCAACAGAAAGTACTAAACAGCCCGCCGAATGTCTATCAACTTGCTTTGAATCTTTTCCAGCTCTATGTATGTTAATACCAAAAAAGCCTTCTTGAATGTATCCTTTATCGTGGTTTTCATCTTTGTTGTTGTCTCTAAATACTTTTACTGGACCCTTTTGCACTAATGCTTCTTTTCCTTTGTGTAATCCTAGTTTATACTTGTACTGTCCTTCAACTAAAATTGCACAACCTTTTCTATTCATAGGAGATTTTAGCCAATATTTACCAGGATCAGTAGTTCCTTTAAATATCTCCACAAAGTCAAAATCGTTTTTATATGCTATTCCTATAATGTCATCAAATTCATTTGTGTTTAGTTGCCTTCTTATAGCAAAGATATTAACATTATAGTCTCCTTTGTCGTAGAACCTATATCCATTCTTAGCGTATAAATGTTGTATATTATCGTAGCTTACTTTCATTTGAAGATTATTTAAACATTCCTCCAATAGTTCTAAGTCCTATTAAAGTACATCCAGCCACAAGAGTAGGATTAAATAAATCAGCAGATACGTCATAAAACTTTAAACCGTCAACTACAAAAGTAATAGCACAAAGTAATAAAAATATATTACCGTAAAATTTCTTACTTGAAATCTTGCCGCCTGTCTTTTCTCTAAATAAATCGCTTATAAATTTTTTCATAATTCTAGTTTATTAATTAATAATTCCATTTTAGTTGTTAAGTCTTGAATGCTTAAATTAATAGCATTAAAAGACTGTTGTAAACCTCTTATTTCTGTATCTATGCCTTTAAATTGTTTAGAAAAAACCTCATTATTAGATTTAAGATTTACTTCAAAATTTTTATATATTTCACTTCTTCCAAGTCTAGCTTCTTTTTCTACTTCTTTTAATTCTTTTTCGTGCTTTGTGACATTCATAGCTAAATTAATTATCTTTTCTTCTTGTTTTTCAGTTTCAAGTTTTATCTTAAACCAACTAGAAAGAATTGCAACTAAAACACCACCGAAATATATATAATCTTTTACTTCCATTTTTCGCTTAAATACTTAAATATTATTAATGTAAGTAGTATAATTTGAGCCTCTAATATAATGTCTATCATCATTCTGCTGGTATAGGTTCGCTCCAAGCTGAAGTTTGCATTAAACTAAAACATTCTGAATGATTTAAAACCTCTACAGGGTCTACTTCTCCACTAGCTATAAAACTAGGAATAATATTATACTTAATAACAAACTTTTCTCCATTTAAACTTTTTCTAATTGTTTCTTTTGAAGTCTGAAACACCTCATCAAAATTAATTAAGTCTAAATCTTCAATCTTTATAATGCTGTAAATTTGTGCAAATGCTTTCATATCTTTATTTTAAGGTGTATCTGTTACTATCATTACCGATTCTATTTCATTATAAGCTGTTCCATTATTACTCCCTACTTGGTCTGGTATAGTAGGAAAAGATACAACCTTATCTCCGTTCCTCATCCAAAAAATAGGACTTAAAGAAGTTAAATTATCTGGACTACGTAAATTATAAACGGCTGCTACATCAGTAGGCGAAAGTGCTGTGTCCCATAAAGCAACCTCATCAACTTTGCCTTGAATTGGATTAGCTCCAGCAGGGTCTGCTCCAATGTATAAGTTATCACTTACACTATTTAAAGTTCCTGTTGTTGATGTGTTTGTTATAACTGCAACCCCATCTTCATAAACTATAGCTGTTGTTGTTGAATTGTCCCAAACAAAGCATAAATGATGCCAGTCTCCATCAATTAAATCACCTACTCCACTAGCTGAAGTTCCTCCTAATGTTTTAAAACTATTTCCATAATTACCCATTAATTTATAATAAAATCTTCCCTTAGTATTACTGGCAGCGGCATACGATTGATAAATTTCAACGTGCTTTTCTAAATTAACAAGCCGTCCTAAATTTGAATAAATGCTAGATTTAAACCAAACAGAAACTGTTAATGCTGTCGCGCTATTTAAACCAGCAAATGAACCACAATCTACATAATCATCTACACCGTCAAAGTCTATAGACTTAGTATTACTAAAAGAAGGCACTGGTGTAGGACTTACTGTCCCACCTGAAGGCACCATAAAAATTCCTTTTTTCTTTGCTGGGTTAAATAGTATCGGCATATTTTAAATTTTAGGTATTACACATTCGTTGTATATTTGAGGTATTTTTAAGCCTAAAGAAATACTCGCTCCGCTCAAATCATCTTCAAATCTTTCGCTAAACATTTCTACAGTGCCGCCTCTTTCTAGTTGTACTTGGTTCCAATTAACGCCTATAGCACTTGTTCCGCTTTGTTGCTCTAAATAAGCAATTAAGTCAATTAAAACTTGTACAGCGTCGCTTTTTACGTCATTTTCGTTGCTTTCGTCTTTCCGAACGATATCAATATAAATGGCTTGAAAGTTCCACGTAAACACATTACTACCTACTGTAGCAGGTTTATCTACTATCCAAAGCAAAGGGTACTGGAAGTTCCCTATTTGATTATGCTGCACTACTTCAAATAAATCTCCTGACCCAAAAGTCTCAATTTCTAAATGAGCGTCAGCAAAGTTATTTAACTCTTTTATTATTTGGTTGTAGGTTAATTTCATTTGTATTTATTATCTATCCAACAATCAGATGAAGTGCCTAAATAAAAACTTGTTGTATATGCAGACTTTTTAGCGTTTAAATCATCACTAGATTCTGTATATTTAGGAAATAAACTTTTATTGTCTATTAAATGATTTATTAATCTTTTATCGTAAAATTCAGCTTTATTTTTCCAGTCATCTCTTAAAAATTGTAAATCTTGGTAAGATATAGGACTTGCGTTATCTCCTGATTTAGTCGCTACGCTTTTATTTCTATATTTATATAACATGCTCATTGTTAGTTCAAACATAGTCCATTGTAATAACATTTTAGAAATATAATCATTAATTAAAGTAACTTCATCTCCATTTAAAGTTGAAGCAATTATTTTAGCTTTTAAATCTTCATATAATGGAGTTCCAAGGATGGGGTGTAAGTGCATATCCTGAACCGTTGTTATACTTGGTATGATTAATCTTTGGTCTACGTTATCGTCTACTACTGTATTGTTCTTTAAGTAACTTTCTGATATAAATAATACTGCCATAATTTCTAATTTTTATCTGTTCTTAATACGCACAATTTCCTGGCTCCACAGGTGACGGCAATACGGAGTATTAACGCCTAAATCTGGGTTATGATACCAGCCTCCACGTTTTCTAAAAATTTCTATTCCCGTTTGATTAAAATCGTTTCTTAATAGTTTTAATTGATTTAAGGTGTATCTTCTACCAGTATTTGATAAATCTATCATTTGTTGGCAAAATCTTCTACTTTCGCCGCCTGGTACTAATTCTGGAGCGTCTGACCTTAAAGCGTATTTATATACTACAAAGATTTCTTCGTCTGGTATTTGTATTGTTTTTTTTCCTTGTTCTGTAGGTTTAAAATCTACATCTAGAGCACCTTTGTTTTGAAGACTTGCTATAGCTTTTTGAGTGTCTCCTATGCTAATTTCTAAGGCTTTTTTAATCTCTGTATTAGGCATCTTTTCGTTACCTATTAAAAGGTTTAATACTGATTTTTCTAAGTCTGTTAAAAGTGGTAAAAATTCCTCTTTAATTTGTGCTTCAAATTTTTCTGCATCTTCAAAACAAGTAATTGCAGTTTCTCTTGTATCTAATACTTCTAAATTCTTTACATTATAGCCAATTTCTTTTAATTGAGAAAATATCATTTCATCTTCAATATCATTGAATTTTCTTACTACTTCTTTGCTACCAGTTAAACCAATAAGGCTTCTTATTTCTTCTACACTTAAATTATCTAATACTTTAGTTGCTACTAATGGGCTTAATATACTTATTGCATCTGCGGTTTTATTAGATTTTACTTCAGACATAGGTAATCCGATTTTTTCCCTTAATTCATCTGAAGTCATTGCGCCTACAATAGTAGCCTCGCTTAACGGTTTACCTACTGGCTCTATTTTTTGTATCTTTAAACACTTTGGAAGTCCATTAAAATTAATTAATTCATTAAATACATCTTCTAAAATGTCTTGTTCTGTATCGACCTGAAGATTCTGATATAATTCACTAGCAGTTCTTAATTCATCAGCATTACTGCCAAGTCCTGAAGTATCTTTTATACCAAATAACATTGGACTAACAATAGAATGTGCCGTAAATATTTCTTCTTGTATTTGTTTGTTAAGGTTTAAAAATTGCTCGTTTCTGCCATCTATAGGAATAGGAATTATAGAAGGATGGTCTGCCATTTGGTCTGTAAAACTGAGCAAAATTTTTCCTGCATTTTCCGTTCCTGAAGAATAATTTCTAAACTTTCGTTCTATCTCCCTTTGCTCTTCGTCAGAAGGTTCTCCATTATTGAAACTTACGATGTAACCGCTTGATAATCCGTTCTTTATGTTGTTTATTGTAAAGTTCGCTATCTCTGCATCAGCTTCTAAATAAGGAATAGCAGCCACATAATCAGGTATAGGATACTCTCCTAAGTCTGGTCTATATTCTTTAAAATAAATTAAATAATTATCTGATGTATTTGCTTCGTGATTGAAGTTAAAAAACTCTGTAAAGTCTTCATTTCCTTCTGGGTTTCTATTCCAGTCAGAAGTGTAGTAATAGTTGTCTTCAGTTCCTACTCTTATGTTGTTAAAATCAATATGCTCTAAACCTACTATCTTTCTTTGTTTGTTTAAAATTACTTGAATAGCAAAACCTCCAAATACTTTCTTATCTTTTACTATTTTTACTAATAAATTAGTTTCTTTTATTTGTCTTAAAAATGCCTCTATTAAAGCCCTCTCACTAAACGAAATATCCTTATCTATATAAAACCCTCTACCTACTATAAATTTTGTCTTAGATTCTATTATAGTGCTTTGTTTAGAACTCTCATTTAAAAGTTTAACTAGATAAGAACCGTAATTGTTTTTATAAGGTTTATTTGAGCCGTACTCATACCAGTCGCCTCTTCTACTTTCTTTGAAAACTGGCAGCTCTGAGGCTTTAAAACTTAAGGGCAGTAATTTAATCATTGGTTGTATATTATATTTGTTCCACTAATTGTATGTTGAGAAACACTTAAAGTATCGTTACTATCGTATAATCTCATTTTTCCCTGTTCTACTAATTCAGCATTTTCAGGATCTAAATTCGTTGCGCTTACTTGCTCATAAATAAAGTAATCATAATAACCTGAGTTTGTTAAAACTAATTTACCATTTAATGCGTCGTCTATTCCTTCAGTAAAATCAAATTGATTATATCTAACAGCACTAGGAGAAATATCCACAAGAACACAATAATACTCCACTTTTGAAGTATCATTTTTCAAATATAATAAATAATAAGGACTTGACAAAGTTCCTAGCTCAGAACAAGTCGCTACAAAAGAAGTTAAAACGCCCTTATTTAGGTGTATCATCTTTTTTCTTTTTTTTCTTTTCAAAAACTTCAGCTCCTAAATGCTTTAATATTTTAGCATTTTCTTTCTTAATTTCAATCTTAAAACCTTTGCCGTTCCAAGTGCTTCCAATTAATTCTTTTTTTATTTCCATAACTTTAATTTTTTATTAAAAAAAAAGGGCGGGTATTAAGCCCACCCCTACAAAATGAAATTTTTAAAATTTCTATACTATCGTCATTAACGCTACAGCAGCAGCAGATACCTCATAAGGAGTTTCTGGCTCTTTAGCTGTTAATTCTACATCGTATCCATTTCTATCTCCATAAGCAGTTCCAGTATTAGCACTCAAAGCAGTTCCTTCAGCAAATGACTGAAATCCTAAGCCCCAGTACACACCGTTGTTATCCTTAATGATTGCAATTACCTGTCCAAGTATCATCAGCTTCAATTCGTTCGACTTAGCAGCAGAAAATTTGTTAATAGAAAAAGCAAGTTTTGCTTCGCTAAATCTAGTTCCATTTTCAGGGCTAATTGTTACAGGAGCTGTTATACTTCCTACTTCTTTTTTAAGTTCGTATTTGTGCCACGTTGCGCCACCGTCTGTAATAGCGGTTACTTCGTTTGAAGTTTCTACGTAACCAGTTACGCTTGAACGTTCTAATAAGTAAAATTCTTCAATTCCACCTACACTATCCGAGCAATCCCTAGCAAATCCAGTATCTAATCCACAAGCCATATTATTAAGTTTTAAAAAAGGGAGCGAACTCCCTTAAAGTTATTATTACGATATTTTTAATTTACACGCTTCAGTTGGGAAAGCCCAATTAATTCCTCTTCTAAATGCAAAAGAAGTTTTGAAAATTCTGTCATCTTCTGAATACCATGCTCTGTAGTCATTTGCTTCTTCGTCTGGTAAATCAACACCTATTACGATATTTGAACCTCTAGTTAAATAAGCAACTACATCTCCAACAACTGCGCTGTTAAGTCCTGAAAGACCTACAGTTCCAACAACTGTTACTTGTGGAAAGCCTACTAATGGTAGTTCGTTTCCTACTTCTCCATCAACTACATAATGAAAATAATTACCATCTGCAATTGCTCTTTGGTACATTAAGAATAAATCCATTCCTAAGAATATTTTAATGTCATCAGCAGCAGCTATATCTTCATCCATTGATTGAGCTAAAAATGATAAGTTTTCTATAATTGTAGAAGCCGTTTGTATTCCAGCCTGTGGAGAAACAACATCTACTACAGAAGCGTGATTTGCTGCTAACCCAGCATAAGAACCAGCTCCAGCTGTTCCTGTCCAGTCTAGTACTTCAATTTGTTTTTTAATCTTAGCTATCTTTAAACCGAAATATAATTCTGCAAAAGGAATTTCTTCTTTTTCGTTAGTCACTCCTTGTTTAAGCATAGTTTGTGTATACTTAGCGGCAAGGTCACTCATACATAAATCTTCGTGTACTGCTATAGCGTTTGGAGTTATCGTTCTTTGTGATAATACCGTTTCGCCGTTTGCTGTTCTTGAACATCCATCATCTTGGAATACTGCGTCAGTATCTAAAATGTTAATTGTTGTAGGTCCTTTTACGTCTGGTTGTAAAGTTGCATACTTTGCTAGGTTGCCACCTGCTACGCTCTCAACGATAAGCGACATCGCTTGTTCGTCTACGTAATTTGTTAATCCTGTTACATCAAATGCCATAATTTTATTTTTTTAATTTATTAATGTTTTTTAATTTCTCTATTATATCTGTTTTCTTTTTAGGCTGCAATTTAGCAAACCCATTTTTTGCTTTGTTTACTTTTGTTTTAGTTGGCTCTTTTACTAAAAATTCAACTAATTTTAAAAGACTTTCAAAAGACTTTTCTAGTTTATCAATTCTTGCAGAAAATTCTTCGTTTAATACATTTGTATCTTCCTTAGAAAATACTCTTTCAGTTATTATACTTTCGATAATCTTTTTAGCTTCCTTTTGTTGTTCTTCATTTAATGGGCTTTTGTCTAGCTCCTCCACTACTTCTTCTTCAGCTTCAGCAATTTCTTCTGGCTCGTCTTCAATTTCTTCAATCTCTGTAATCACTCCGCCTTCTGTAGTTATTATACGACCGTCTGCTAGCTCCCAACTTCCGTTTGGTGCTGGAACTAATTCTTCATCTTGAACTAAAACAACAGCAGCGCCAACAATTACTTCAGGCTCTACTTGTGCTACTTCTCCAGTTGCTAAAACTAAATCTTCAAATTTCTCTACTGGTTTAATATCAACTGCTACGCTCTCTACTTCTTTAGCTTCTGTAGTTTCTGTGACTTCTGTATTTTCTACTTGTACACCTTCACTTTTAAAGATGTCTCTAATTTCTTCAAACATTTCTTTTACTTTCATAATTCTGTTTTATATTTAATATATGTTTTTAATTTTAATTTATTTCTCTTAATTTCTGTTAATTTTTATAATTCTTAATTACTTCTCTTATTTTAGCTACAATTCTAGTCTGTAGATTTAATTCTTTTGAACTTGAGAATATCCCCTCCACGCTAAAACCTTTAAACGTGCCGTCTTTTACTTGTTGCCAAATATCTTCATTTTCAACACGCATTGAACCCCACCAGCTACCGTCTGGAACTTTCTCAAAATTCTCAGGAGCTAATACACCTCTTTTTTTGTCTATTATTAAACTCTCTATAATATACACCCCATCAGCTTGACTATCGTGCATTAAGTTTGTTTGATTTGTTAATCCTTCCTTCATAAACTTATTTACTATCTTTTCTATCGTGTGCTTTCTAAACACGCAATAAAAAACAGTATCGTTGCGCATTCTCATGATGGGCAAATCTGCTATCATGAAAAATCCGCTTACTATTCTTTTTTCTTCATTCTGAATTTTAAATTTAAAGTCCTCTTTTTTGAATTTTTGGAACTCGCTTTCAATTGCAGGTGTATCGACTAAACTTACAAATGACAGTCCGCTTCCTTCTTCATCATCTATTACTAGTTCTACTAATTTTATTTTTTCTTGTTTTTCCATAATTTATATTTTAAAATGTTGCTCTTTCTTCTATTACTTTTACTTTGTTTTGTGTATTTGAAATATCGGTTTCTGTCACATAAACTTTATTATCTTGTCCTAATACTGTATTTGTATTTGAAACAGGGTTTAAAGTTGGAACGCTTCCACCACCCCCACCACTTAAAGATGGTGTTTGTATAGAACCACCACCACCGCCACCAAATTTAGCGCTGTTTATCTTTTTTAATTGCGCTGCTAATGTCGCTGCTAGTATTGCAATATTTACTCCTTTTTGAACACTTGCAAAAGGCTCAGGAATTATACTAGTTCCTCCTAATATATTAACTACTCCTTTAGCTGCTGAAATCATTGCTTGTGCTGACTCTATTTTTTTATTTCTTTCAAATGCTTTCTTTTGTTGTGCTTCGCTTTTTCCTGAAGCTACATTATTTAAAGTTTGTAGTGAATCTAAAAACCCTGAAGCATTATCTAAACGCATATTCATATCATCTAAATCTTGCTGTCTTTCTGCTTCCTTGTCTTCTTTTATTTTGTCTGCCGCTTCTTTCTCTAGTGCTGCCTTTTCTTTCGCTACTTCTTTTTCTTTGTCGTCGTAAGTCTTGTTAATAGCTTCTATGTCTATTGCTTGTTGTTCTGCTAAAGCTGTTTCAAGTTCTGCGTTTCCATTTGCTAATTCAAATTTCTTTTCATATTGTAGAACTAATTGATTTATCTCATTTTCTTGGTCTGTATTTCTTAATTGCTGTAGTAAGTGAAATTGTTCTTCTTCTCTTATAAGTAAATCAGCAGCTGCTTTATCTGCTATTTTCTTTAAATCTGCTGCGTTTTTTTCTGCTAGTTTTCTTTCTAATTCTGCTTGTTTCTTCTTGTCTGCT
>Ga0233412_10001130_pt1 | contig 14395 bp, 10 predicted proteins | sample Na_anoxic_4_MG_FD_180667 | JGI IMG/M metagenome (GOLD analysis project Ga0233412, IMG submission 180667) | Seawater microbial communities from Saanich Inlet, British Columbia, Canada - Na_anoxic_4_MG | ecosystem: Environmental > Aquatic > Marine > Inlet | place: Canada: British Columbia...
AATGCCGCCACAATTGCCCCAGCCACACCTATCCCTTTCATGGATGTCAATACTGCAGGCACAGATGCCGCTCCAGCTAGTCCCTATCTGGTGCAAGCTCTGGGGGACTTCGCAAATATTCCTTGGACTGTAGGACAAACGCTTTACGTGACAGAAGACGGTGGTAACACTGTATTATTAGGCACAATTGCCACAGTTTCTTCAGTAGGTGGTCGTTGCCGTTACACTTTTGCTGTTCCAGGCGTTTCCATCGCACAGATTACTGCAGGCAATCGAGTTTGGTCTGATGCAAACACATTAAAATGTAACTTTAAAATGTCTAATGTAGAATTGATTTGCTCTGTAGTTCAAGCTGATGGTAAAACAATCTCAGGATTAATGAACCAAGTTGCTAACGGAGGTGGTATTAGACTTGATTATCCTTCCTACAATTTATATAGACAAAATCTTCAAGCAGGCATACCTAGAAGTGAGCTGTTGATACCTTGCACCGAGCAGAGAGCAATGTCTATAGTATCTGAACCTATGAGAAGTGTAGACCAGATTTACGAAGACACCCTGATGCCAGTAGGAGACCAGTGTGGTAGCTATATTTGGAACATAGCGAACCGACTGACACCAAATCGTCGTGTTAGTGTTGAAAGAGTAGCGGCAACTAATGCGAACCAGGAGTTAAAATGGGACAGTATCCACTTACATGAAACTGAAAAAGCTGTAGGCAGATGTGACATTGTCCCTCGTAACCTTTGCGAAAATGCTCGCCTCTTTTGTATAGGTAGAGAGTTAGCAAAGAGCGGACACAGTTTCGATGCTAACACGAACGAGATTAGATTAAATGTTGAATATCGATCCGCAGCAAATGATAATGTAATTAATAAATTAGTAGATACTTGGCTCTATCACATAAGAACCGTTACAATCACTCCTAATTCTGTTGCTGTAGATTTTTAAATTAAAATCTTTGCTATATTTATAATGTCACATAAAGAGCGTTTAGGTAAAATGAGTGTCAAAGTTCTCAAAAAAGAGATTTCGGCACATAATAAATTATTAAAGGGTTATAGTAAGATGCGAAAATCTGATATAATTGATTTAATCATTAAAAATAAGAGTTTATTTCCTCATTTATTTCCTAACAAGGAAACAAGGGTCATAGGAAAGAAGACAATCATTATTAGAAAAAAGAAGAAAAAGAAAGCCGTTACAAAGCCGTTGAATGTTAAAGCAGGAACAAGTAATTTTGATAACCTAATGGCTCAACATCAGGCTACCAAGAAGAAGAGAAGACTTAAGATCAAGAGAAAAAAGGCTCCCACTAGCACTAAATTAAATCCAATGATTTAAAAAAAAATTTGAAACTTTTTTATAATTATTCTATTTATGAATTAATTTAATAAATAAAATAATGGATTATTACATAATGAAAAAAGCAGAACGATTTTACAGGGAAGCTATGGCTAAACACGGTTTAGCTAACGCAGTTTCACCTATGATTGAGGACATAGTATTTGATATAGTTGAGAAAATGGAGATGGAAGATAAAGAAATTGAACGTGCTCTTAATCGTGAATTGGAAGGGTTGAAAAATAAACTAAATACAATTCAAAAGGAAAACTTTCATCTCAAACAAAAAAATAAAAAATATGAAAAGGAGCTAAACAACCCGCACCTAGAGGAGCTGTGTTGTGGAGTAGACGAAGAATGCCCTCGCTGTTCTGACCTACACGAGGGCTGCCCTCCTTCAAACAAATAATAAATAAATAATAAGTATTTAAACATAAAATATATATTTAAATTATATGAATAATAAATGCCCCGTTGTAAAAGCTTATGCTGTAAATCCGACTAGTATCTGGTTCAAATGTCCGTTTCATAAAAAAAACTCAATTCATCATCACGGCTCTTGTGGTGACTTAACTAATAGATTAGAACACAGATGTAGTCACTGCTCCTGTAAAGAACTAGAAAATGGTTACTACGTCGAAATCGATGATAATACACAAAGGGCGTGGATAGGTAAATCAAATCAGGTTCTTAAAAGAGATAGAGATGCGTTACAAAGGCTTCACGAAAAACAAATTAAAAAAAATTTGATGAAAAATTGATTTTAATTTAATAAAATAATATCTCAATATATAAATACAAATGGCAGGATTTCAAACAAAGACCTTTACAAAACACGATGACTATATGACCCCCAAAAGTGCGTGGGAAGCTATAGCTGAATTTATCCCTGACAATAAAACAATCTGGGATCCATTTTTTGGAGATGGTGCTTCAGGTGAAATCCTTCAAGAAATTAAACCGACATGTGAAATAATTCACAACGATGAGGATTTCTTCACCAGTGATCCAGGCACTTACAGCGTTGACTTGATTGTGACAAATCCACCATTTAGTAAAAGTAAAGATGTCTTGAATAGATTGAAACTGATGGGTCTCCCTTTTATAATGATTTTACCTAGTTCAAAGATTTGCACTCAATATTTTAGAAAATTGTTCGAAAATGATGATGACCCTATCCAAATCATTATACCTAGAAAAAGAATACATTTTAAAAAATTACTATGGGATGAAGAAACTGAAGAGTGGAAAGAGCCGTTAAACTGGAAGAATTGTTGTAACTTTGATTGCTTTTACTATTGCTGGAAAATGAATTTACCTAGGGATATTGTCTGGCTCAAATAGACACAAAAAATTTATTTAAAAATTAAGCTTAAAACTTTTTTATTTTAAGGTTAATATATATATATGTCTAACATTGCTGCCGTTCGAAAATTTGAAATCGCACCAGATAATCAAACTAGTGGAAACTCCACATGGAGTTACCGCAATGGTAATCCAATCATAACCTTTTCCATAGCTCCAAATGAATACTATGTGAGATCAAAAAATTTAAAACTCTGCTTCGATGTCACTCTTAAGGATGGAGCAGGAGCTTCCCCTAATAATAACGACCAAAATGGAACGGGCGAAATAGAAGTTCGCCTTAACTCCAGAGTAGGCGTTGCTTCTCTATTTTCTCAATTAGAGATTAACAATGCTATGAATCAAAATTTAGAAACTATTAGACACTACGGTCGTCTCTTAGGTTCTCTTCTTCCATCAGGGTCAGGTTGGAATGAATATACTACCTATTTATCTAATGAATTCGGTGTTTCCTCGAACGAACAGGTTCAAGGTAGATACTGTAATAAAAAAATGAGTGTTGCTATGCCTATTATGGCAGGTATCTTCCTTCAAGGTGCTGACATCCCTCTTTCTATGGATAATGGTGTAGGTGGTTTAAATTTGAAATTTTCACTTCAATCTTCAATTCAAGCACTTTTTGGAGGCACTACTACTACTCCTAATTCTTACTACGAAATAAGTAACGTATCTCTTATGGGTGAGTATGCTATGCCTGAAGGAGGCAGACTTCCTGCTATTTCTTCCTATCCTTTTAGTGGATTTAGTTCTTTCTACGGTGTCATTAATAATAACGACCAAACTACTCAAATTAATCCTGCTTTAAGTGCTGTAGTATCGACATTTACAAATTATGTCCCTACTCCACATATAGCAAATTATGGAGAAGATTCAATGAAAACAACTCCACTCTTGAATAAAGCAGATTCTTTACCAGGAACTGCCTACAATGAGATTGCCCCGATTACAAAAATTAGTTTTATGAGGGGAGGTGTCTTATATCCGTTACAGTTTCAAGTAGATGAAAATGAAGTTGTTCGAAGAAATCCAGCTGTAGCAGATGAATACTTAGGTTCAGCCTACGACGCTCAGCGTCAGTATTACTATGCGATGTCAATCAGACCAAGAACATCAGCGGCAACCGATCAGTTAGCGGGTCAAAATTCTGAGAACTTTGCTACGGCTAACGCAGACGAGCAGCACAATTCCGTTACTAGTCGAGATGTCAACGGCGACCCCAATTACTTCCAAAATGTCTACGGTGTAGGTATTAGAGTAGGTGATATGTTGGGAGTTGGAAATACAGCAAACTTCAAACAAACAAGTTATTCTATTAGATTAATATCAAAACTCAACGGCTTTAGTCCTATGAGTTCTTACACATTCTTTCTCTATAGAAGTGTGATTAACTATGACAACAACGGTCTTGTTTCAATTGTAAATTAAAAAAAATATTTAAATGTTTAAATATAAAATATAATTTTTTAATAGTTTTTAAAATTATTTTTTAGCTTGGTCTCTCCATACTGTGCGGTCATAGCCTAAACAGCTGGTTTCTGCACCCTTAACCCAGTTACATAAGAACGACATTCCGAACCATTTATATACCTTACACATGTGAAGATTTGTCAGTTTGTAACCGGCATTTTCCATCATTTCCATTCTTCTAGCTGTCAGATTATTTACTCCTATTAATAGATTGACAACAACAGGACTGAGGTCTATACATCTCTGAAACACTTTGTCTAGCATTGAATAAGGGGGGTTCGAGCAGATTATCAATCTAGCAGGCATCATATCTCCGACAGGTTCATGAGTGAAGAAATCTCTGTTTTCTGTAATCTCCGCCCAGCATCTAGCTTGTCCCTCAGGAAACTGACTATAATAGCTGCCTTCTGATGAGTTTCTGAAAGGGTCATACCAGTAATTAAATCCCCGCTCATTCCACGGACTAGCTTGAACGAGGCTCATACCTGCCATTTCAATTGCCGTTAAGGCTAGTGCCTTGGGAGTGATGAAGACATCCTTAGGGCTGGTTCGCTGTTTGATTTTAGTTGCTGTTTTTGAGTTCATGTTTTATTTTATGTTGATATATTATTTGGATTGTTTTACTTCAATTTATTACTCATGAAATAATAAGGCAAAAAAAGTTTCAAATTTTTTTCTCTGACTATATATTAAATGGGAGCAGTCAAAAGTATGTTTTGGAGGGACAAGGATCAAACTCAATCTATAACCCCTAATTCTATGAGCCCTATACCTAAGCATAAATTTATAAATTTTGCGAGAGAGGTAGTTAAGAATGTAGATGATGTTCCAAGCATTAAAATGTATGGGAAATCTAAGAAACAGAAGCGAGCTTTAGAAAGCTACTATGATTATTATAATTATTAGTGGAAAAGATATTTTATTTTAAAAGTCAAAATTCTTAAAATAAAATGTAAGGACTATATATAAATGAAAAGACGAGCAGATTTAGCAAGAATGGTTGGGATTTCAGCGGCTGAAAGTCAGTCTCAAAGAGTTGAAACCCGCCTAATAGAACCGAGATCTTTCTCACAATCTCAAGCCACATTTGAATTACCTCAAGAAGGTATTTTATCTAGTGATGTAGCTTTACAAATTCAGTTACAAACTGATGAGGTTACAGCCAATGATAGAATGGACTTGCCTTTAATGGCGGGTATTCTAGGCTGCATCGAAAGAGCAGAATTATTTTTCGGCACAACTTTGATTAGTTCCGTTGAAGAATTACCACATTTGATGCAACTTAAAAATTTATTTGTAGACCAAGATATCAGAGACCAAACTCACAATGTTTACCTAGGTTCATTCTCAGGTATGAAAACAGTTGATGGAGGTGCCAGCGGAGGTGGTACTAATGGCTGGGGTCAGCTCGCATTAAATACTATTGAAACTACAACTCAGCAAGGTAGTTTGGCAAGTCAAGGAGTTCTTGGATTAGTCCAGACAGCAGCTCAGCAAGCAAATAAACTCCAGCACTTTAGAACTACAGGAAATTCAAATACTCCATTTTTTTGTATTAAACTTAAAGAAATCTTTCCAGTTCTCTCACAAATTCCTCTCCCACTTTTCGCACTTAAAGAACGGGTTAGATTTGTCTTTCACTTTTCTGATGATTTAGCTGGTAACAGAGCCGTTGCCGTTAGAACTAATGCTGGTTCAGCAGCCTTATTGCCTTTCAGAGGTATTAATGATGGTGGGCCAGGTAACTTAATTCAGCAAGCTACTCTCAAATTATCAACGGATTTAATTTACTATGAAGACCAAGCTGGAGTGCCTTCCCCTATGAAACGTATTCAAGAAGAATTAGAAAAGGGAGCTAACTTAGTAATGACTGATTATGTATCCGTTTTTAATACTTTACCAGCACTAGTAGTGCCAGCAGGAACGAAACAATCTCAAACTCTATCTACTCTTTTGGGTCTCGATCATCAAATTGTTCGTAACCTTTTGATAGCAACTCCACCTGCCCCAAATTTTGGTGCAGTCCCTTCAGAGCCAGCAAATAGAATTTTAGGTAATTATTTATCTAAAGGTTCGAACGACCAAACAGTAATTCAAATATCTATTAATAATGAGAACATCTTTCCTAGTCCTTTAAATACTACTGCGAAACTATACAATGAATTATCTCAAGTTCATGATTCACCACTTAAAGTAAATAGAGGTCTTTATAGTTCAGACGGGCAGACATCGGGAGCGGGTGCCTATCCTTTAGTTAGACAGGATGCTGCTTTTAATTCTAATCAATTTACTCAAGGTAATATAAATTCTGAATTAAATTTCAGTTTGAATTATCTAGGTATTAATCTCAGTAAAAATGCGGGTGAAAACTATGTCGGAAACGGTATCCAAGTGGGTCGTCAGCCAGTCATAGTTACCCTTACTAGAGACAGAGTGCCTACAGAGCAAAGTCAGTTAAGAGTTCTTTACTGGGCTGAATGTGAGCGAATGATGATGATTAAAAGCGGAAATATTTTTATGTCAGGTCAGTAGATATAAATAATAAGATTTAATATAATAATAATAATATATTAATATATTAAATGACTACATTTCAAGGAACCAATACATATTTAATTGAGTGTTCTCGAGAAAATTCAAAAATAAATGTGGATGACGACATCAATACAAACGGTGCGTGGTCTAACGAAACAGAATTTGGTCTCAAGCGTGGTGACCGTATATCCGTTGAGATGGTATGTGCTAACATTCGAGGTTCAGGGACAGGTGCTCCAACTATAGAGTTTTCAGGTCAGAACGTAGTAGTAAATGGAGAAGATAAAGGCTATTGTGATACTAAGGTATTGATTGAAGTATTTTTTACTATGAATAATAATAATACATATAGTGTAGGATTGCCTTTAATTCATCCAAAAGGGGGGATAAATGGTCGAGGATTTCCAGGAGGGACGCAAGATTATGATAATTTAGTAATGCCTTTTAATTTAAATCCAAGAATTCCAGCAGGGACAACAAATCAAATAAATAATTATAGAGAAATAAATGCTGGTGATGGATATGTATATCCTGTCCTAGATAGTATAGGTAGAATTGTGCCAGCTGTAAATCAATTAACTAATCCTCCACAAACAGGGGCACCACAAGGAGGAGCCTATTGTGCTTATCAATGGAAAACAGTAAATAGTGGGTGGTTGCCTCCTGGGACTGATTTAGCTGACTATCCAACTGAAGGTAGGTTAGAGGCTATTCGAATTTTACCCTTTGCTTCTACACAGACAGCACCAGCACAGCCAGCTGCCGAAATCCCATATCAAGCTACAAGATTTACAGATTTTGATAACGGTATTCTAAAGGGAAGAACTGGTTCTCACGTTCAAAATAATTTTTATGTAGGCAATCACGTATGGGTTTCAGATGAAGATCCTACAGGTGTTGGAGATTATGGTTCATATTGGGCGGGAGAAATTGAATCGATTAAAGGTTACAGTCCTCTAGGAACTCCTGCCTTTGGTATAGGGGTTGTTGAGTTATATTTTAGCATGTCAAATAATGTGCCTTCTGCTAAGTATCCTAACTACGATGGTAGAACAGGAGGAGGAACGGGTTCTCCAGGGACAGCCTGGGCTGGAGGTGCGAGGTGTGCCTGCTATGTAGGTGATTTATATATTGATAATGCTGGTAATCCTTTTCCAAAATTTAATATAAAAGCAGGTTCTTCTCAAGAAGGATTAATTAACTACGATAATCTATGTATGAATGAGACGCCTTTCGATAGTCCTGCTACAGGAGCTACAGGAAGAACATTTAAACCTAACGGATATCATCGAGGAAATAACGGACATTTTTTATATGCTAGAAATACTCGTGTTCCACAGACAGGTCAAAACCCTGATTTAAATCATTTTCCAGAGACTGAATTCGACCCTACATCAGTATCAGGTGGCACAGACCCACTATACACATCAACAGCTGGAGAATATGGAAACACGCCAGCAGGAGCTAATTTCGGCTACAGAAATGCGAACATTGTTGAGGAAAATAACAATAATCCTTACATTTTCATGCGAAACGATCATTTTGGATCAGGTAGATTAGGGATGAATGGGGAAAAAATGCCTAAAGCTGAACCGATGACAGCCTTTATTTATGTGACTATTAATGAATTGTTGCAAGATGTGAATAGTTTAACGGCTGTAATTAATGCGAGGCTACAAGAATCCTTAACTGGAATAGGCACGACTATCTCTCAGACTAATGACCTTTTATTAAATTCTCTCGAAAATCCTAATGGAAGACAAGTAGCAAGTAATGTTGTGCCTTACTATAATAGAGTAGGATTTTATGATAGGTTTGTAACTAAAGATAGTCAAAATACCTTAATGAACCAATCCTTAAACGCTCAATTTCGAAATGAAATAACGGATATAATACCAGTTAAAAATGGAGGGACGGTAAAGGTTACCCCTGCTAATGGGACAAGTGGAAGAGATCAATTAGCATGTAATTATGGCAAACAATATCGAGGAGTGCCTCAACTTAGGTTAGGAGCTACCTATGCTGATTCAGAGACACCTACACAAGAGGAGTTAGATACTGTAAAGAAGAACACATATTTGAGGGAAATCGAGACAAGTTTTACACGTAGTGCGGCACCTGTGGTTCCAGGCACGAATGAATTGGACTTAGTTCAGATTAATGGATTTAACGGTTGGGCTAATCCTTTCTATGGAAATATGGCAACTGCTGACCTTTACAAATATTTACTAGGAGACAGATGGGCGGGTCTTCCCGTTCATAATCTTAATAATTTAACAGGAGATGGAGCCAATAAAATCAGAGATGTAGGAAAGGCAATTATCATGAATACTCAATTTAACTATCAAGTCTACAATTTCCCCTATCCAGCTGGGACTAATGATTATGCTGATTATTTATCAAATTTTCCGAACTGCACTCCAAAGCCTTTAAATACCACAATTCTTTACGAAAATCAGCTAATTTACACAAATATAGAGTTTCCCGTTGAAGATGATGACGTTGGGACTTGGGCTGCTCTTGCCAAACAAATGAGAAAATATGAAACTTATTACAATATTTCTACTACAGCTCCAAATACCTATAAAGACCAGGTGTCCGACACAGATAATTGGATTTTTGACGGAGACGTAGGGATGACAGATGATAGGAGCACAGCTCAATTAAGAACTATGACAGGTCAGCCACAATATCACCCACCTGGAGTTTATCCAGATACTGGTTCTGCCCCTGATAATCAGTCACAATTTTCAGATAATAGACCTGCCTACTATGATTGGCTTGCTAATCCTGAACCCGCGGCGGTAGCGATAACTGCAACTAATTCTGCCCTAGGTGTAACCCCAAGTAATTTTCAAACTCCATCTCCAGGTAGGAGTTTAATTTGTCCTACAACAAGTCACGAGGTTTTCGCAGGAGTTAGTGCTACAAGTAATATGGATTATGAGGAGAAATATCGATTTATGAAACAATTGGGAAGACTTAAAATAAAATCTAGATTTAATAAAAATTTTAGAACAGTGATGAAAAACTACAAAGGATTAGAAATAAACCTCGGAGATGCCCTGCCCCCTGAGCCCCACGATGCGAATTTCAGAGCTGCGAACAATCCTGTAGACCCTGATGTTAAAATTGACACTAGATTTATGGAGAGTTTAGACCTAGGATTTTATCCTTATTTGAGGTCAGTTCAAGAATTTGATATAGCTTCAGATTCAATGAAAACAGTGAATAAAGTCTTTTGTGCCTTGGCAGTAGGGACATATTACACTGATAAAAATTATGCTGAATTAGCTACAGTAAATATCGGGTGTTTAGTATGGGGAAATCAAATCGGAATTTCCAATGCCTTTTATGATAATCATGCGATTATACCTATGAATAACGACCAAGTTAAAAGAGATGCTGCCTTAACTAAAACAACCGTTACACCAGGAAGTTGGGAAAGAATAGGCTATATTAATGCTGTAGATATGTTTGCTGGAACTTTACCTGCTACAACTGGTGTCCTATCTTACACAACTGCTTCAGTTGACCCTCCATTTAAGGATAATATTTATGATTTTACAATAAATAGACAAGCAGACCCTATCTACGTAGGAACAGATGGTAAATGTAAATATAGAATTACCTACGAGGGTCAGAGTGTAGGTTCGGGAATAGACAGCATGCAAGGGATTTGGAAACAAAATACTAATTTACAAGCTGCTGCGGTAGGTGGATTTGAGTGGATTTCAGGAGATCAATATTTTACTGATACATCGGCAACTAGTCCAGGTCAAATGCCTTTCTTAGGTCTTCAATTGAATGCCTCTCAAAATACTAGTGACAACCCCTGGCTGCTGGCTACTCCTCCACCAAATAATGTAATCAATACCTCTCCTGCCTGGAGTTGTATGCCTTGTATTAATTCAGGGGGTGTAGACCCGAATGACCCTCCTTCAACTTTACCCTATTATGACGGACACCCAGGTTCAAAACAAATAGGTTACACAGATACTACTTTCCCTCTTTTCGGTTCAGTTGAGATCGAAATTTGGAGACAACCGACTACAACGAATGTAGGTGACCCAATTGAGCCTAATTTAGGGTTACAACAGAATAAAGTAAATTATGTTTGGACTGGAGCAACAAAGCCTACTTTTCAATATGACCCTACAAAAGGTAGGTGTGAATTTATTCAACTTCAGGATGATAATATTTTAAATGTAAAATCTATTCCATATACTGATAAATCAGCAGCTCAAACTTCAGCTGCTTCAGTAGGGACAAAAGCTGCTATAATTAATAGTGCTTCTGAAGATGCTGTTTATAGTAGAAATTCAACCGTTGAAGATTTAGCTAACCCGACTAATAGCAAACCTGTTAGAAATTCAGGAATTCGAGCAGAAATATCAGCAGTAGGTATTTATAATATATTTTTGTGCCCTGAGAACTATCAACCGCCCCCTACAATTAACCTTTCATCATACTGGGATAATAGAGTTTCAGATAGTGGAGATTATTGGAAGAAAACTGAGGAAAATCGAGATAAAATTATAGCTACTTGTATTGAGGCTTCAGAGTCAAACTGGGCGGGCTCTCTATTTGCTAGACTTGGATTTCAATCTCATCGAGAACTTTTACCAGTTTATGGAAAACAAAAAAATAGATTTAATCCAAACACTTACAATACAACCGATCCAGACAAGATTTCAAGGGCTTCAAAGCCGTTAATCTTATGTAATGCTATAGATAATTCAATAATGCCTGCCTTAAATACCTACTTTACTTTCAAAGATGCGACCGCAGTAGCCGACCAAATCAACGGTGTTCCAATGTATTCAAATGGCATGTTAAATAATGAAAGTGTAAGTATTGACGTTCAAAACCAAGCTTTAACGGCTTCTTCTCCTCCTATTTTATCTACATCCCCTTTTCTCCTAATAGAAAGTGATATTTGTCAGACAAATTGGAGGTCAGGAAGAACTCAACAAAATGTTTTATTTTATTTGATGAAAAATTATCAAGCCAGTAGTTTTATATACGGTTATGGGTCAAGTTACACACATACTGTAAATCAGGATAGGAATTTATCATTAATTCACACAGCTTTCAGAGACCCTATCACTGGAAGGTTACAAAAGTGTTCTAACAATTCAACTATTATATATAAAATAGAGAGGGATATAGTTGTGCCTCCTCCGACCACAGATGTTAATGGGACACCCTTAAATATAGAGCCGCCACAGACTGAAGAAGACCAATTATTGAATAAAATCATGCAAAATACAAGTAGAGGAAACGGTAATACTGGAGAGGGAGGTAGGGCTTCTGAAGGAGGAGGTAACAGGTCAAGTGGTGGAGGAGGTATCAGTAATATAAATAGGCAAATGGTTGATGCTAGTTTGATTGAAAATAATCCTGCTCCAGGTCTAGGAGAAGTTCAAATGGGTAACCGATTTATGGGAGCTCCACCAGGAGAGCGAGCTGGGAGATTACTAGGAAGCACAATAGCCTATGACACAACGATTGCCCCTGCTATGGGTGTTGACGCTGGTGAAGCTGATATAATGGCTTTTGTAATTCAGCAAATTTTACAAACTTATCCCCTAGATTTAGTATATAGTGAGGGGGAGTTAATGCCTTCATTATTTGAAGGTCTAAGTCCCGCCGAAGGAACCCAACAAGTTGCTAGTCAAATGATAAATTATGTATTGAAAACAATCGATGCTATGGGAGGAGTTGATAAAATTTTAGGATTTTACGATGGTGACACAGACGGCACAGAGAAACTAGCAGAGTTAATAAATAGAACCACAATAAATAATCAAGGTGAGTTAGTCAATCTAGATAACCCAAGTTATGATGGAGAGACAGCTTTAGCTACATTTGCGATTACAGGAGATGGAGCAAGGTCATTAGCTCAACTTTCAGCAGCTGTGTTGAGATTTTATGAAAATCCCGATGGTTCTTATGAAAACTTCAATTCAGATACTAGATTAACTCAAGAACAACTCATGATATTAGAACAAATGAATGAGTTATTCACACAGACATTGTATCAAGACGGTGTAACCTTAACTGACCCTATGTCAGAATTTACAGGGATACCTTTCAGAGCAAATGCTAGACTTGATGGGATGGTAAGTGTAGACAGAGCAGCAACAATACCTGATAGTAGAGGGGATGGAGAGACTAAGGAGGCACCTAGAGGAAGAGATAGAACTCCTAGGAAGAGCAGATTTGAGCCGATTGATGCTTTTCAGAGAAGGCAGAGATCAGAGGCTGCTGACAAAAGGGCAGGGACTAAAGAAGAGACTGAACGAAAAGAGAGTAAAACAGAACCTAAAAAGGAACGAAAGAAATTTACACCTGATTTTGAAACATCTCAAAAGAGAACTCGAACTAGAAGTCTAACCTCAACGCAAGCTGAACGTAGACGGGAAAAATTGATAAAACTGAAGAAAAGAAGACAGGGAGGGGCTACAACTCTTCCTGAAACACCATCTGATAGTTTTGAGAGAACACCTCCTAGATATACAAATGAACCTGTGAGGATGAGAAGTCTAACTCCAACTAGACCTTCTGGAAGCGGACAAGGGTTAAGGGCTCAATCAACACCTCCATCTCAAAGACAATAGTTAAACCCTAAATACCCCTAAAACCCTAAAAACCCTGAGATTTTGAAAAAAAGTAAAAAAGAAATGAACTTCTCACATTTAATGTGAAAAGCTCTTTTATAAATACAGAGTTGAATATATGCAGGGTTTTTGAGTTATCTTGAGTTCTTCTTCCGATCGAGGTGACGTTTGACATGTCTTTTGAAATCTCGACTTTGAGTTCGAAATTTACGTTCAATTGTCTCGGCATCAAACTGAGGTTTATTGATTTCGATAACTATCTTTTTATTTAATTTTTTCATCGTTTTGATGATTTCAAGGACTTGTTGTTGTGTGAAGTTAATTGACATTTTTTTTGAGATTTTTTGAGATTTTGTTTTACTTTATATAATTATTTTCAGGATGCATCAAATTTTTTTTTTTAACTATCTCTTCTTGATTTTGAGCTTGAGTTTCTTCTTCTTCGGTCTCTTCTTCTTGATAACAATACGTTTCGGCCTTTTTGCAGCAGTTTCATATGATAATTTAACCCCATCTTCAACAGCATTAATCATCTCTCCGAGAATTTCCCGAATTTTCAGAACTTCAGCAACCGGGATACAATCGGCGACAGGAAGCTCATCAATTAACTCAGGATTTTCAGGAACTTCAGGGACTTGAGGTTGAGAAGCAATCTCGGCGAGCATGTCTTCGGTGAAAATGACCTCAGGTTTGTAAAGTTGTCGGTAATCTTTCATGTAATTCTTGATTGCTTTCTTGAACTTAAGACCGGTCTTCTTGTGATGATACGTGCCCTCCGCAGCTTCAGGTAACGGATATTGCCACGGTCTGAAGCCCTCCGGGATTTCACTTGACACCTGCCCTCCGCCGATTGTAACCGGTTCATCACAGATATGAAAGTCTCCGGTGCCGACATTGCCTTCGCCGTGCTGAGTTTTAATACAGGGGAGACAAGTGAAGTTTTGTCCGAAGACGCCGTTGATTTCAAACTTTTGATGACAGAAGAAATGTCCGATTTGAGATCTGTAAATAATTTTATCGATGACCTTGTCGTGAGTTTTACAATAATCAGTGTCGGACGA
>Ga0233412_10001131_pt1 | contig 14369 bp, 14 predicted proteins | sample Na_anoxic_4_MG_FD_180667 | JGI IMG/M metagenome (GOLD analysis project Ga0233412, IMG submission 180667) | Seawater microbial communities from Saanich Inlet, British Columbia, Canada - Na_anoxic_4_MG | ecosystem: Environmental > Aquatic > Marine > Inlet | place: Canada: British Columbia...
TACACCCAATTCTTCTTCTTTAGGGGGTTCAGCCGCATCCGCCTGACGTTGCCTCTCCGCCTCTTGAGCAGCCGCAGCCTTAGCAGCATCCGCATGACGTTGCCTCTCCGCCTCTTGAGCAGCCTCTGCCCGCACCTTTCTCTCTTTAGCCAATAAAGCATCAATAGAAGTACTAGATGGAGGTGCTATACATGAATCACATGGTTTTTTAGCAGCCAAACGAGTCTTAGGGCGTCTCTTACTAGATAACCCAAATACTACAGGCGAAGGCTGTGTATAATTAGCGTAATTAGCGTATACTTGTCTATGATTTGTAAACATAATCTTCATTTTATTCACAGGCATATAAATTAAATAAAGAAAATTATTTGCCACAACCACAAGACATTTTTTTAACACCCACCATATTAGGAATCATCGGGGGTTTTTTATTCATACGAGGATAAACCCTAACCTTTTTAACATTATGGATTTGTTTCACGCGATACTTGGGTAAAACATTAAATACTAAAGTCATATATATGAAATAGTTATATTTTTTTACATTTACAACCAGCAATTACTTCGCCTTTGCGATACTTATTATTTTCGTTTCTTTTATTGGGTTTTCCTAAAGTTTCCACACCTTGTAATGCGTATAATCCCTTCTTTTTTAATAGATAGCGTTGATAGGAATTATGTTTAACATCCACCCCTATACCTCCTGGTGCTTGGGATCCGGGCCTCATGGATGTTTGAGATCGTTTAGTGCTATTTCCTCTACTGGGAACCGTTCTATTAAATTGTAATTTAGACCCAGAGAATCTTGCGCGATCACTCGCTTGACTGCCACCAGGTTTACCAATATAATAATGTAATTTAGGATCCGTTAGATTAGTAAATAGGTCATGTGACGCCACGACCGATTCCAGATTATTCGTATACAAAGATGCAGGTATTCGCACTAAATTAGTAATAACTTTGTTTTTCGTATCTAATTGGAGAGCGCGCAACGCAACGCTGCACGAGGGATCCATACAACCGTTACACCCATAACAGCGAGACACATTTGGCGCATAACTTAACTCTACCATATATATATAAAAATTGATATTTAATTTTTACCATAGAAATTAAATATGGTCACTTGTGATTTTTGTAAAATAGAGCACCCGTCAGCAAATCATACCTTAACATGTCGGATACTCCAAAATCCGACCCCATCTAATGAATCTCTTCTCTCTCTAATAAAAATATTAGTAGAGAGAATAGAAACATTAGAAGACCAAAAACCTCCAAAAACATCACAAACTAATCATTTAGCACTTATATTAAACAACGCCGAACCCCCGCCTATCTCTTTTGAATCTTACTATCGCTCTAAAATCGTCACTCAATCACAACTAACCTTATGCTTCACCGGACGATTCGTATTCGAATCCGACAGCATTAAAAATATATTATCCGACTGGTTCCGCTCACCTAATTTACCAATAAAAGCATTTGAATCAAAACCAAATAATATATTTATATATGAAAAAAAATGGATATTATTAAACACCTATCATTTAAAAAAATTCTTGAATACACTAACTAAAAAATTAGTAGAATGTCAAAATAAAAACCTAGAGTTAATTGCTAATAACGAAAAACACGCTCAACAATATTGCGATTTCATGATGAATATTTGCAATAAAAAGCCACAACAACTAACTTTCTTAAAGAAAACACTGTATACCTTACTTACTGAACAAACGTCTGCTTAAAATTATCCAATAGCATTAGTATATTTAATGCCCGTCCTTTATTTGCTTTACCCGTATCGTCATCTAACGCCTTTACAATCACTTTAAAGGTGTTTTTAGAAACGGAGCTACCTATTTTACCGCCATGGTCTATAATATATTTTTCTACTTCTTTATCTCTCACCCCTGAAAATACAATGGTCTTTTCAAACAAAGGATGAGTACTATCGATACTTTGAGTAGCAATCACTTCCGAGGTAGTTAGTTTGTATAATAGATTTGCTTCGGTGAGAAATACTTTAAAGGGTTCTATTTTAGAGAGAAAGAGCGACGCCGTTTTATGTCCTAAACCTTCAACGGTTAATAATTTCTTCAATAGGACATCGGTGGATTCTTGTGATTCTAATATATCCGGGTACTTTTCTAAAATAGGAATCATTTTCTTCTCTCCTAAGCCTCTACCAAAAACATTACTCGCTTTCATTAGTTTCGGTAAACTGACCGATTCTATCGATAAGTTAACATTACTATAAATCTTTTCGGCTGTTTTTTCTTTAAATCCCGCAACCGTAAGATAATCAGATTGTTTCATTGCTAATATTTTAGGAATCGTATCAAATCCTGCGTCTATCATTTTATGTAGATTACCCGGACCTAACCCACCTACATCTAATGTTACAAAGAAAGAATGAGTTCGTTTAAACTGAACTTGTGGATTCATATCACCATCTTTCAGCACAATATCTACATGAGTATCATTCCAAACATAGTCCTCCGTTGGCATTTTAGGCTCAGGCGCAGGCACGACAACCTCCATAATATAGGGAATAACATCTCCACTCCTAATTAATTTCACAATCGCTCCTATACCTAAATTATTCTTTTCAATAAATGCAGCATTAAATGCCGTAGCATATTCAATGGTAACACCTCCTAAAGTTATAGGTTCTATACGAATTCTGGGCTTTAAATAACCGTCTTTGCTAGCCGCCCATAAGACATCTACTACCTTAGCCTCTGCTATCTGATCAGACAATACCATTTTAAATGCAAACGCATGCTCAGGGTTACTCGGTGTACGCGGATACCTTTTATTATGAGTAACAATAATACCATCTATTTCATAGGTATAAGAACTCCTCCACTCTACCAGCAGAGCAGATAAATATTCATTCGTCAAAATGGCAGATTCCTCATACATTACACATGTAATGACACTATTATCCTTTAAAAATTGCATTTGTGCTAATGGGTCTAATTCCGGCATAATACATTCGTACGCAACAAAATCCAACGATTTCATTTTTTCTGCGTCAATCGTCAAACTATTCACCAATCCAGATACTGTATTTCGGGGATTAGATGCCCCTACAAAATTATTTTCAAAGTTCTCTTTAGAAATCAAAAACTCCCCTCTAATAACTAGCGTCTCATGTTCTCCTAAATCCGTAGGAAGCGATAGATATGGAATTAGATGATCTATCTTTTGACCAACCTTACCATTTCCCCGAGTATATAACGAAGCACCCGATTTATCTAACACATATAACCCACTAACACCATCTAATTTAGCACTTATTACATACGACTCCGGATCAACATATTTTTTCTTCCATTTATCCAACGCATCTGTAGTAGGCTTAATTTTATCCATAGACCACATTTCATACGGTAAATCTACTTTTTTACGACCGACCGGTGCGCCTATCTCCTTCAGCGCCATATTTTTAGGGTCTTTCTTTTCTAAAAATTCTTTAATTATATCAAACTGATTATCTGAAAGCACCGGACTACTACTATTATAATATCTATCATTCGCATAGGTAATCATAGAAGCGAGCGTATCAGACGATAAACCTTGTAACACATTTATACCTACCGTTTTAAAATTGGCGAGTAATTCCTTCACATTTATTACCTCTTTTGGATATTTTTTCAATGTCGTGTTTTTCTTTACACGCACAGGTTTTTCGTCTGGAACTTCTTCCGGCTCATCCTCTTCCGGCTCATCCTCTTCCGGCTCATCCTCTTTTTCATCCTCAGGCTCATCCTCCTCAGGCTCATCCTCCTGCTCATCCTCTTTTTCATCCTCAGGCTCATCCTCCTCCTGCTCATCCTCTTCCGGCTCATCCTCTTCCGGCTCATCCTCTTCTTCATCTTCTTCCTGATCAGGTATTTCATGTATAACTGCATTCTTTCTCTCGGTAGGTTCCTTATATTCGATATTCAAAAAGTCAAAGATATCTTTTTCACTAGTAAATGGTTCATTCACTTTTTCACCCTTGACTTTACCTACCATTTTATGAAAGCCATGTTCATTTAAGGTATAACTCATATCTAGGGCTTTCTGGCGCATCATCACGTTAAACGTCGCGCTTCCTGTAAAATACAAGAGGGCAAATGGGTATTCTTCGCGTGGACTATACAAAAAGTCAAGTCGTCTGGCGGGTTTACCGTCTAATTGTCCTATGACTAAATTTTTCTTAGCTCCATTCGCCAATATATGAAGAATCAATCCCTTAGATTTCAATCGCTTAACGAAATCCTTTAAAATAGATGGCTTATTATTTGTTAAAATCACATCAATATCACCCGATTCCTCCACTCCTCGTCGATAAGACCCAACAATGTGATATTCAGCATTCTCATAATCAAATACTTCATCAAAAATTTGTTTATATGCCTCAATCTCTGCGCGAGGAATACGTAGTTGCAAATCATCAAAATACTGTAGACCTAATTTTTGTGATGTGGTTAATAAATCCTGTTGTTCACGCAATTCATCTAAGGAATTAATCCCTAAATTTATAAATGCCTGTGCCTTTTTTGGCCCTACTCCATATATTTTCGTAAATGTATGAATCGGGTTATTACGATGCTTTTTCAATACTGCAATTTCTCCAGTATCTAAATATTCTTGTAATTTATCCAATATAGTTTTACCAATACCGGGTTTGCCCTTAACTTGTTCTATAGAAGTAATAGGATCTTCAATCAACATGATCGTTTCCGCCGCCTTATGATATGCTCGCGCACGAAACGGCTCTCCTGTGGAACGCCTAAATGTTTCTAGTTCTTGTAGTAACTTAATAAACGCTTCGTTGTACATTGTCATTTTAGTTGGTGTTACTATTTTAAGTTGTTTTGTTTTCAATTTTTTATCTTCAGACATAGGAGTATCCTTATTAGTTAGTATTTTAGACATTTCGGGAGATAAGTTCATAGATTCTACCTTTTCAGACTCGGATGGTTTAGACGGACTAATCATTTTATTTATAACCTTTGCTACAAAACTACCAAACCCAGGTGTATCCTTCTCTTCCTCTTCCTTTACCTCCTCCTGTTCCTCCTCAGGTTCTTCCTCCTTTTCTTCCTCCTTTTCCTCCTCAGGTTCTTCCTCCTCTTCCTTTACCTCCTCCTGTTCCTCTTCCTTTACCTCCTGTTCCGGTTTCGTATCCTCTGCCTGTGTGGCTTTTAAGGTAATGTTTTTTTTAGGTGAACTAGATTTCATGGTTTTATAACACATATTATTCTTTTTATAACCTTTTCTACATCGTCCGGGTACAGGTCCATACTGTTCCGGGGGAACTTTTAAGGTATTATTCGTAGTTAATGAACTAGATTTCATGGTTTTATGACACATGTTATTCTTTTTATAACCTTTTCTACATCGTCCGGGTACAGGTCCGTATTCATCTAGGTCCATGTTATATTACTTCTTAGAAAAATAATCTTTCAAAAAAGCAGGTGAAAGATATTCATCTAATTTAGTAACTTTATCTTTTTTCCCAGCAATATTATTAGTAGTTGAGGGGGGTTTAATGGGTAGAAAAATACTAACTGGTCTACGTAGGTTGTCCATATATATATATATATTTATTTTATATATTTATTTTATATGACTCAACATAATAACTCCTCTACTAGGGATTTTATAGCAGGAGTAGATATTACACATGGAGTAGATATTACTAAGGGTGGAGGCATCAACATTAATATAAAGGCACGAGATTTGCCTAAAATAGATATCAAAAATAGAACTTCCAACCAAAAATCGTCCAGAGTAGTGACCAATAAAGATATAGACCACTATTTTAATAAGCTGAAACGTAATAGTCCTAAATATAACAATACGCTTAAAAAGCGTATAAAAAAACATATAGTAAACAAAAATTCTAAAAAGGTAAAACACAACTATAATAAACCCAAATCTCTAAAAAAGAACAAACCCAACAAAAAAATCACACACAAAAAAAAATATAATTGAAATTAATATCTCCCCATTAATAGTTATTATCAATGGATTATCTCTCTAACCAACACCCCCACCCCAATGATAATTATATTACCTTTGAGGAAGGTCCACACATTTATACCATACACGGAGATTCATCTTATACGTCCGTTACTACTTTTAACCACCAACATTTTGAACCCTTTAATGCTAACCAGATTATTAATAATATGATGAAATCCAAAAACTGGCCCAAGAGCAAATATTATGGTCAAACCCCTAAAGAAATAAAAGCAGGTTGGGAAGAAAATAGAGTAGCGGCTGCAACTGCTGGTACAAATATGCACTACGATATTGAATGTTTCTATAATAATATCGAATCCTCAAATAAATCCATTGAATATGAATATTTTAAAGCATTTGCAACTAAATTCAAGCATCTAAAACCATATCGTACTGAATGGATGATATACGACAAAGAACTAAAATTAGCAGGATCAATCGATATGATTTTTGAAAATGAAGATGGGACTCTCTCTATATATGACTGGAAACGTAGCAAAGAAATCAAAAAAACCTCATCCTGGAATAAATTTTCAAAAACAGAATGTATAGAACACATACCAGACACTAATTATTGGCACTATTGCTTACAATTAAATACCTATAAAGCATTATTAGAGAAAAATTATAATAAACAAATAAAAGACATGTATTTAGTTTGCCTCCATCCCGACAACAAAAACCACTCTTACCAGCGAATTAAAGTAGTAGCATTAAACAAAGAAATATCTAGTTTATTTGACCTACGAAAAGAACAACTTAAATAATAGATAGTATAATAATATAATTATGAGTATTACTGAATGGCTAGGAAACACCACCAAGTTACTTGCGATAGGCGGAACAGGTGCATTAATTGCAGCAGTAATAGTGTCATATGTAGTATATGATCCAACTAAATTAAAAGACGAAGAAACCCATTCAGAAGCAGGAGACGATGAAGATTTAAATATAACTCCGACCGATAAGGAAGAGTATGATAAAAAATATACGGAAGAACTTAAAGCGTTGGATCAACGATTTTTATCAGAGGAAGATTTAGAAGGGTTAAAAGACAAAATCTTGGAGGAAGAGACTCCTCTAGGTTTAATAAAGATGTATTATAACCATGAATATAAAGGATTTATGTGGTATTGTGATAGAAACCATGTTCCTTATAGAATTTTAGAAACGGTAGCCCGAAAATATATTATAGATTTTGACTGTTATCATTTGTATGTAGATTTATATGAAGAACTAGAAAAAAGTAGTCGGCTAACCAAAAGAGCAGAAGAGAAATTATCTACTACTTCAACTAATTCTCTTTTTGTGGAAGCAAAAGATTGTCGTGTTCAGCTATTAAAAAAGTTATCCATTAAGAGTAAATTTTTAAAGTTTAAATATGGAGGTAAAATAGAAGAATATAAGCCTACGCCAGAACCATCAACCTTTAATATTATTAATATTGATTTTTCTACCTACAAACAATTAAAAGAAAAATCTAAATAATAGTATATGGGGGAGCAATTAGATTTTTCTAAATTATTAGTGTGGAAATTATTATTATCAATTAGTAGTTTAGATGATAATTATTATGATGATTGGGACCGAACATTTGGAAAAGATAGAGAAAATTCCTCATATTTAAACCACAGTTCATATGACACCAATATACTGGATGAGCAAAAAAACGAAGACCTACTAGAGCACAAACAGATGTTATTACAAGAAAGTGACCAATTAAAAAGTGATATTAAATTAAAACGGCTGGAATATGATAACAAAGCATCCACAATACATAACAATAACGAGCAGACACAGGAATATAAGAATGAGATTGCAATATTAAAAGCTAATATAAGGAAATTAAAACAAAAAGATTTATTGATGAGCGAAATGACCAATGGGTACTGCGGTATCAAAAAGCAGACGGGGGGGGTGGATGCACCCTCAAAACCAACCCAAAAGATAAAATTGGATATAAAGAGTGCACCCTCAAAAATAAAAACTTCCAAACATATAAACGGACAACAGTTTCAAAAAAAACAGGAGGTATCCAATAATTTAATTTATTTAGAAAATGCGATAGATGACATAACACTCGGTCAAATAGATTTTTCTAGTGACAATTATATAAGGGACAAAGATAAAAACTCTTTTTTATCATTAGAAAATAAATTAAAGAGTAAAAATGACAAGTTAGTTACTATATTAAATACACTTTATGATACACTCGATCCACTAACATTAACTTATTTAAATAAGTTAATTGCGACATCCATTCCTCTAATAGACCGACTAAAATTATATATTTTTATTGCTAGTTTAATGCCAGAGTTAAGTGAGGCATTTGTAGGCTTTCTAGTAACTATGAAAGAGGATGATAAATTATCAGATCAATATAATGAAGAGTTAAACAAAAACCTGAACGGTATGTTTTATAAAAATAGGGAAAAAGTAATCCAAAAAAGAGCAGAAGCGAAAGAACGCCCTAACATGATGGAAAGTATGTTACCCTTCGGCAAGCAAAATACCAATGGCAAGACCAATGGCAAGACCAAGACCAAGACCAAGTCCAATGGCAAGACCAAGACCAAGGTCAAGTAGTAAAGAACCATTATGCGAACCGAATGCGATAACAGTTACATAATTAAGACTCAAACGAGCAGAACCTAGAAACTCTTATTCCTATTTATTCTCTATATATTCCATAAATCCAATACTTTTTTCAATATCAAATGATGAACCCAAATGGTCCTGGGCAATCATTAAGGCTTTTCTCTCGGCATTATTCAATGACGCTATATATTCTTCCACCAACGGATCCATTGGTTTATAGTATAATAATATAATAGGAATCAATTTTTAATATTATATCATGTTTTAAGATAAAAGTCTTTTTGTTCTACTAGTTGTTCTCTCAGTGATGTAGTAATAATAGTATCCCCGCCAGATAATGATTTATTAATTGGGGTTTTTAATAGTATCGGGGTAATTTCTATATTTAAATGATATATTTCATTTATCAGATGTAATAGTTGATGCTTTGATATAGTGTCACTGGAATGTAAATATTTTATACCTTTCCAATACGTTTTTGTCTCTATTATTGTTAATATATACTTTACAACACTAAGACACGTACATCCATTCCAAAAATAATTGGTATATCCGTTTATTTTCCCATTTTTATTACTTTTTACCCATTCTAATAAACTGCGATTACTAAATACCTCTTCACCTATAATAGATGTCCGTATAACAGTAGCATTTTCGGGTTCTCCTAGAGATTTTGATACACCATATATATTTGTTTCTGTATGAGTATCGGTATCATCATACGGGGTTCCTTTTTTTCCGTCAAACACACAGTCTGTAGTAATATGTATTAGTATCGCGCTATATTTTTCAGCAATATGTTGTAACATGTGAGGAAATAGACTATTCACACTAATATACTTTTTATAATCCTTGCAATTTATTTTTTGCGGTATGATACCGGCACAGTTCACTATAACATCCCCATGTTCTAATTGATGAAATACCCTATCCAGTTTATTCCAACTATCCTTGCCTATATTATATGTATCCCTAGTAATACATTCTATATTATAGTCTTTTTGAAAAAGTATTCGTACATAATTACCTAACATACCGGTAGAACCAAATAGATACACTTTCATAAATAACCATACTGTTTATTTTCTAAACGAGTTAATGTATAAAGCGATTATCTCCGCCTCTGGGTATGATGTTTTGTCTTTCGCCTATGTTTTGTCTTTCGCCTATGTTTTGTCTTTCGCCTAATGCCTGCGGCGGTTGTATTGGAAGATAGGTCTTTAATATATTTACGTAAAAGTGGTGATATGGGGGTACCTGTTTTAGAAGATAAAGACATCGCTTTTTTTGCTCTCTTCATTTGTATTAAATGATTATATTCCTTATGAGTTATAATTCCTTGTTCTAGTTTCCGGTCTAATATAGCGTTATTACTCTCCTTCTGTTGTAGAGATTTAGTCAAGGCGTTTATGTTATTTGACATGCTATAATGGGTATCCGATATTCTTAAATGATTATAGTCCACCGGAGTTATTATTTCTTGGGCTTGTTTCCGGTCTAATAGTGTGTTCTGACTCCCCAGATGTTGTAGAGATCTGGCCAGGTCTGTTATATTATATGGTAGGCGGGAATAGGTATCAGATAATACATACTGATTAATTAATTTCTCTATATTTCGTTTAATTTCGGGTGAATCAATCGCATGATAAAGTTCTAAATAGATTAGTAAAACAGCAAAAATATCACTATTAGGTAAAAATACCGTTTTAAAAAATTCTAATCTAGATTGTTGTACTATGGCTTTGAAATTATTGGCTATGCTATTTATTACCATTTCTTTCTTTTCTCTAAAAGGGATAGATTTCTTGACACTAGAAGGACGTTTTTTCTTGAAGCCCCATGAAAAATACCTGCGACGGCTATTGGACGTGGGTTCTTCAGAAGAAAAGTTAGACACGGGTATAATCAGACTACTCATTAGATAATTTAAATCAGCATCAGTTAAATATCTATAAAAAAACGAAATATCTTTCTTGTCTACCTCATGTTTAAGTCCCTCAAATTGTTTCATTAATAATGCATTACCAAAATGAGCACCATAATATAAGGTGCCAATTATTTTCATCTTCCTTATATTTTTAGATAAATCTAATGTAGATTTTATTTTATCTTTATCTATATGAGTCACAAATCCCCAATCTATTAACCTCATTTGGGCGGTAGATTCATTATATACAATATTAGCGGATTTTATATCAAAATGATATATACCCAAGTTATTCATTTCATAAATACCATTTACTAAAAGGTCTATTAATAAATTATTTATTACATTAAAATGGTGAGTATCAAGTGGTGAATTTTTTGATATATAATCAGCTAAATCATATCCACCGTCTGCCATATTTAATGATTTATATGACGTAGGGTCCGCGGCAATATCAGACCATGTAAACTTGCAAGGCGAACGCCTTATCTTGTTGCCAGTAGTAGCATCTACAATTTCCTTGGCCTCGTTAGATTCATGAATATATGACTCGTTGGTGGTATCCTGCATATCAATAGAGCACCCATCGGTTTGTAGGGGAATAACAAAATATTTTTTAATCCACGATTCATCCATCGTTTCAAATATTTTAGTAATACCTTTTACTTCATCTACCTCCTTATTAAAGGCATTCCGTTCCATTAGTTTACTAACGTAACCGGTTTCAAATGCGTCATTTTTTGTGGATGATTGGCATTTTAGTGGAGGCCTAAAAACACACCCATATGTTCCGGTTTTAACAAACTCTCCTGCTTTTTTTGCGCGGCTAGAATGCCGTTTAGAAGTCCGTTTAGAAGTCTGTTTAGAATGCCGTTTAGAATGCCGTTTAGATTTCATTATATATAATACAACTATTTTATATTTCTTTCGCTAATAACTTTTTAAGCATGGCATCTCTCTCTAACATCATATTCACCTGTTCTGCCAAAAATAACTTATGAAAACACGTCTTTAATTTAGGTTGCGCCCAGTTGACTAATGTAATATTATATAAATAAGGATCAAATACTGCTTTCTGTTTTTTTACCTCTTTTCCTATCAGTAGTTTTAAAATACTGCCAGTATCATCAAACTTGTTTCGCATTTCTTCTAAATCTATTCCAGCAATTACTTGAGATGTTCCAGGCTTATCCACCGCCAAGACATTCGATACGGATGTATCGCCTATACCTAATATATACCTTAAATAAAAGTGCTGCAAGGTATCATTTTTTATGCTAGTAGTTTTCACGGTATCCTCAACCAGTATATCATCATCCACTAAATCTTTTATTCTATACCCCAATGCTTTACTATTTCTCTCAAAATAGTAATATGATTTTCCACCTACCCACGTCTCCCTATCTTTATGAACCAACAAGGCTTTTCGCTCTTCAGCATCTTTCATGTAATTATCTGACACAAAATCAGTAACCATATAATAATTCTCTCCATCTTGTAATAACTCCTTCCACTTCCACCCCGTTTTAGATTTGGTATTATTATCCAATAACTCCAATACAAAATTATATTTAAGAGCCGTTATCATCGCAAAATCCGTCCTACTATATGGACCCTTAATTATTCTTTCCTTCTCAAAGTCTATATACGTGAATTTTTTATTACGACTCGTCCGCTGCTGCGCTAACGGCAATCCTCCTAAAAACTCCTCAAATTTTTCAGAATTCTCAATTACCGTTAGCGGAATTTTAGTAATAATTAATAAATGATCTAGTTCTCTCATTTTAGACGCATCTTCCATATCCTTGGAAGAAAGAGGACCCTCAAAATAATAGTTGATATAAAACTCCAGTTGGACCGCAGTTGGAAATACCTTATTCTCTTCATAATATCCTACCCCTATTTTAACATCTCGGTAAATAGACTCGTATTCATCCTTCAAAAAGGTCACATTTAACCTTTCAGGATCTATATAAAAACTCTCTTTTAACAATTTAATATGACTAGCTAGTGTTTTTGAACCCTTCACATGCTGATCTACCACATACTCATCGTGTATCTCATCTACTGATTGCAATAATGTGATTGTAGGTGTTTTAACCACTTCTACCGCAACCGACCAATCCAATCTATCAGCATAAAGAATTAATAATAAGGCATGATACAAATAAATGGGCGTTTCCTGATGCGTCATCATCCTATATATTTGATGCAACGCCGCAATACTCGGCTCCTGAGAAATCGTTAATATATATTTCCAAATATCTCTAAATAAACCTTTAAGGCCTTTTACATCTTTGCATAGTACACCCAAACACCTAAATAGTTTTTCCGTATTCTTTTCTGTTAGATGGGTTTTAAAGGTTTCCAAAGTATACTCGGACGAACTACTTCTCTTATCAAGCGCCCCATACTTTTGCAATACCCTATTATCATAAAACTCTGAATAAGTATCCACATCTTTTACATAGCATGGCGCTAATGAAAAGGTGCTTTTCAAATAACTTATTAAACGACATTTTTTAGCATTACCCAAGAGAAGTACGATTTGAATCAGGTTATTAACTGCGGCAGGATCTGTTCTGGTTTCTTTCCATCGCGTATAGAGGGCTAATACTGCGGCAGGTAGATTAGGATTATCATTAATATTTACTTCCTCTGAACATATAACCAGTAAACGGTTCGCCATGTTAGTTCTAGTTTTAATACCGAACTGATTCAGGTTTTTTTTAGCGAACGGGGCAGCAGGTTGAGTACTTTGAGCATTAAATGCCGCAGTGGTAGCCTCATCAGCATTTTCTAATACTAAAAGGGTTTCCACTTCTAATAGGCATTTAATGGCTTTATCGATTTCCGTCCGCCTAATATATTTTTGGAGAGCACTTTTAAGTAATGAAAGAGAGATACCATGCTGCGTTTTTCCTTGACTTTGACCTATTTGAAACTGGGAATAATCAGGTGGAGCGGGTGGTGGATCAGGAGAGGGTGCCTTTCCCTTTTTTAACAACTTACAATAATTTTTAGCGCCTACGGTACATAATTCGGGACTAGCCGTAGATTTACTGTTACAGCGGCGAGTTTTATTATCAAATCCACACTTTTTTTTGGTACTCATTATAATATAAATAATCATATTATAATTAATTCAATTTTTTCTATTTTTCTCAACATAAAACATCACCGTTCTATTATGCAGGTCCTCATTCTTGAGCATTAGTTTAGACAACTGATAATCTATTTTATAGTTGTGGTTGTCTAACAAATACATTAAATCCGTTAATTCCTCCAATCTCATAACCCGGGTGGGATAGGCTAAACTTTTAAAGGCAATAATACATTTAGAATCATCCGTAAACGGTGACAATTTAGGAGGACTTATTTGGGTGCATTCCTCTGCTAATTGACCGTTAGGCATCTTATCAATCGTAAATATTTTCACATATTTCTCTCCAGTCAAATAGGGTATCACACTAATAGCATACATATATTATACCTACAAATAAAAATTTAACCATTGGGGTGTTATATTATAAATGGGCATTGTTTAAATAATCCGAGAGAATAAATCTCATATATATATATAATGATATTTGATCTGAAAACCAAAAAATACCTACCCTTTATGACAACCGTCACTCAATTAAATCATATGGTATATATCATCGCCGTTATTAGTTTTTTAATATGGGGATTTACTAATGAATTTATGAGCGGAACCTCTGAAAACGATAAAAATAGGAGATTATGGTTCTATGTAGCCGCCATATTATTTATAGGAATAGCTTGTTCCCTTAAACTCTCTATTATTCAAATAACACAGCAG
>Ga0233412_10001132_pt1 | contig 14368 bp, 10 predicted proteins | sample Na_anoxic_4_MG_FD_180667 | JGI IMG/M metagenome (GOLD analysis project Ga0233412, IMG submission 180667) | Seawater microbial communities from Saanich Inlet, British Columbia, Canada - Na_anoxic_4_MG | ecosystem: Environmental > Aquatic > Marine > Inlet | place: Canada: British Columbia...
CAATCTTTCCAGAACCACAAAAATCTTTTATAGTCGATAGTATTACTGGTCCTGTTGGCACATCTCTCACATTTACGACTGATACTGGTGTCGTATCAGGAATTGCACATACATATGTAAGTGGTGGTCAAGCTGCTCCATTACAGATGGAGTTTATTATGAGTATTCTGGAGAATAGCACAACATAAGTATGGCAAAGTATATATCAGGTCGTTCTAAATTAACGCCACAAACTGGATTAAGTTCTGATAGATATCGTTATCTTTCTGTAAGTGAATCTGAACCAAATTTAGGTGATCCTTTAATTGGTCCATCTGCTTATCTTGACAATCTTCCTCCACCAGGAAATCAATATATTGTTATAGGTGTTGATGGATATCCAGGAGAAAGATATTGGATTCCCAATCAAGGAGGTATTATTCCTGGTAGTATTACTATTTTTGATGAGGGTAATCAGATTGGGGGATTGAGCAGTACTACACAATTAAATTTTATTGGCAATTCTGTAGTTGCAGAAGGTTTAGGTGGAATTAATCCAGGATTTGCAGTTACCATTACAGTCGCACCTCCAGGAAATAACAATTCAGTATTATTTAAAAATAATGATGATTTTGCAACAGATAGTAGATTTACATTTGATGATGGATTGTTTGCTGCAGGAGATAGAATTACCGTAGGAACTGGTGGAACAGTTATTACAACTACTGGTATTGGTTCGGTTGGTATCGGAATCACAGATCCTACTCAGAAACTTCATTTAGATGGTGATTTTAGAATTACAGGAACAATTTATGATTCCATCAATCAACCTGGAGATCAGGGAGAATTAATAGTCAAGGGTGCAAATGGAGGTCTTTTATGGATCAGACCAAATAGTATTGTCTCAGGTGCCGGTGGAACAATAGGACAAGTTCAGTTTCATAATACTGCCGGTCTTGTAGATGGTGCAGATAATTTTTATTATGATTTTGATAATAATCGTGTTGGTATAGGAAGTACAATTCCAACACAACTATTAGATGTTCTTGGAGTATCTACATTTAGTGGTGGAGTATTTGTCGATAATCTAACTGTTAGTGGAGTATCCACTTTTATTAGTCTTATTGATGCGAATGGTGGTATAGATGCAACTACTTTAAATGTATCAGGTCTTTCTACATTTGTAAGTAATGTAGATATGGATGCAGGTCTTGATGTTGATGGAACAACAGACCTTGATGTTCTCAATGTTTCCGATACTGCCAGTTTTACATCTACGACTGATAATACATTAGGTAATACAAATACCGGTGCTGTTCAGATTGATGGTGGAGTTGGTATTGATAAGAATCTAACCGTTGGTCAGGCAATACAAGCAACCAATCTCAATATTACTGGTTTTGGAACTATAGCACAATTTGATTTTGGAACAGGAGAGTTTGATAATATTGTTGTAACAGGTGTTTCTACTCTCGGTAATGTTGTAGTAGATGGGAATACTGTATCTACAAAATCTGGAGCAGGAAACCTAATTATTGACTCTGATGGAGCATCAAGTTTAGTTGTCAAAGATTTTATATTATTACAAAAAGATACAGAATCTACATCAACAAATACTGGTGCTCTTCAGGTTGATGGTGGTGTTGGTATAGACAAGAGTGTTAATATTGGTCTAGAATTAAATGTAAGTGGTGCAACGACACTTGCATCTAATGGTGGTATTACAACGACGGGTGGAGATTTGTATGTCGGTGGTGATTTATATGTTGCTGATGATTTAACTTTTGATTCCTTAACAGCAAGAACTGGTACATTTACCGAATCATTAGATGTCCAAGGAATTACAACAACTGATACATTAAGAGTAGGAACTAATCCGACAGTTAGTATTACTGCAATTCTTGATGAAGATAATTTAGTATCTGATAGTGATACTGCTCTTGCGACACAACAGTCCATTAAAAAATATGTTGATGACCAACTAACCGGACAAGATTTAGATTTTGGTGGTGATACTGGAACCGGTTCTGTTGACCTTGATAGTCAAACATTTACGATTGCCGGAACCGCAAACGAAATAGAAACTTCTGGAGCAGATCAAACACTTACGATTGGATTGCCTGATAATGTTACTGTCTCCGGAAATTTAACTGTTAATGGTAATACTGATTTAGGAGATAATACTTCTGATACCGTAACATTTAATGCTAGTGTTGATAGTAGTATACTTCCATCAACAAATGGAACATTAGATTTAGGTGGAACAAGTCTTAATAAGTGGAATAATGTTTATGCAAATACTTTTGTAGGTGCCATTAATGGTAATTCTGATAGTGCAACAAAATTAGAAACACCTAGAACATTTACTTTAGGTGAAGGTAGCACTGATGATATCATTGCTGTCGGAAAAACCTTTGATGGAACTCAAAACGTAGGATTTGCACTTACATTAAAAGACGTTGGTCCTGGTTTAGGTAACTATGGTGATACTATAGGAAAGAAATTTACTAATTTTGATCTTGATAGTAAAGGAAGAGTTACTGGTATAAACACTGTTAGTATTGTATTCAGTGATGCTAATGTTGCCACTGCAGATTCTTTAACAAACTCTAGAAACATAGCAGCAACAGGAGATATTGCGTGGAATGTTGACTTTAAGGGTCATGAAGATGTAACTGCTGCGGCAACATTGGCAAATACTGGAGTTACTGCCGGAAATTATGGTTCTTCAACTCAGGTTGGAACTTTTACTGTAGATTCTAAAGGAAGACTAACTGCCGCATCGAATACTAGTATAGATTTTGGAAATGCTACTGTTGATATTGCAACCAATCTTGCTGGTGGTTTAGCAGGAAGTTTACCATATCAATCAGCAGCAAATACAACAGTATTTTTAGCAGAACCTAATGCGGATAATAAAATTCTTTCATATGATAATACATCAAATGCTCCCATATGGATAGATAAATCTTCTGCAGGAGTGGATAATTATGTCGATTCAGTATCATTTAGTAGTGGAACTCTTACACTAGGAAGAACAGGTACTTTACCAAATTTAACGGCATCAATTAATTTGTCTGATATCGGTTCAAATACTTTTGTGAATTTATCAGATACTCCAGCAAATTACACTAATGCCGCAGGAAAAGTTGTTAAAGTCAACTCCAGTGGGGATGGTTTGGAGTTTGTTGATTCATCTACTGCCGGTAAAACTTATACTCTTACTGCAGTAGATTCTGGAAATAATGTTAACCTTAGATTGAGTGATGGAACTACTAATGATGATGTAACGATTACTGCTGGTAGCAATATCACGATTGATCCTGTAGCAGCAGGTGGATTTACCATTGCTGCTGTTGCTGGTGCCGGATTAGGTGTTGCCGCATCAGCTAACCTGGTGTTAGGTGTCTCTGGAGGAAATATAACTGGTGTTGATGCTAATAATGATAGAATTGTTTTCTGGGATAATAGTATTAATAGATTAAATTATCTTACTGCAGGAACTGGTCTAACAATTAGTGGAACTACAATTTCTGCCAATAGTGATGCCGGTAAGACTTATACTCTTACTGCAGTAAACTCTGGTGATAATGCTATTCTTAGATTAAATGATGGAACTATTAATGATGATGTACTGATTACTGCTGGTAGCAATATCACGATTGATCCTGTAGCAGCAGGTGGATTTACTATTTCTGCTACTGGTTCTGGTGGTGGTAATGGAATTCTTTCTGATGTTACCGTCGATTATACTGGTAGAAGTTCACCATGTACTCTTCCAATTACAGTAACAACACCAAGTGCAGGAACAAAACAAATTAATATTCCTGCTAATAGTAATGCTTTTGGTGCTAAGTATGTTCAAACAACAGAACCTACAGGGACATCGGTTTGTAATGGTGATATTTGGTATGATAATACTACTGGTGGTGGTAGTGGTGGTGATGCAGTCAATTATGTACTGACCGGAACTATTCATATGTGGGGAGGTTCAATTGCATCAATTCCTAACGGATATCAACTTTGTAATGGTGCTGCTGCAGCAACATCAGAACTTGCGGCAATAACCGGACCTAATGTTCCTGACTTAAGGGATAGATTTGTAGTTGGTGCCGGTTCTGCATATTCTGTTGGTGCTATTGGTGGTCTTAATAATGTAATTCTCACAACAGCACAGATGCCAGCTCATAGTCACAATGTTAATAATCAAACCTCTACGGGACCTCAGTGGATAGCATTTTCTAGGACCGATATTAATCCAGGTCCCGGGTCTGAAGGAAATGATGGCACTGGATACGTGCAGGGACCGAATACGGGTAATGATAGAATCTACGTTATAACAAATACGGGAGGTGGGGCAGCACATGAAAATAGACCGCCATATTATGCTCTTGTTTACATGATCAAGACCTAATAAATATAGAAAATATATTATAAATTATGCCAATAAAAGTAAGAGAAAATAATACATGGGTACAAGTTTCCTCTGCTAATGGTGCTAATGGTGCTAATGGTCTTGATGGTGTTGTTGAAAATGTTCTTCAGGTAAAATATAGGGAATCCAATGCTGTCGTAACGATTGCCCAACAAGATGTATATCCTATATTCGGTCTTGGTGTAAACATTAGTCCCATTAAAACTACAACTAAACTATTACTGGAAGCAAATATTATGTCGAATGCATATTATGTATCTTCTTTTGGTTTTGCTTTATTGCAAGGATTAACCTGGAGTGATATAGGAGGAAATGCAAATACTAATAGTGCTAATGCTATAGCTACTTTATTTTCATTCGGGGATTATAATTCAGGTCTACAGTCTAATTTAAGACCTGGAGTTACTCTTGATTATGTTGCGGCAAATATGTATTCTGTTACATATAGATATCTATATACTCAGTCAGGACTTACTCCTGTGGGAGGACTTACTTTTGCTCCAACTGCTTGTTCTTCATGGGCGAATTCTTTATACACTCTCACAATAAATAATCGCGAGTTCTTTAATAGGGATATGCTTTCAACATCAAGTATTACTGTAACGGAGATAGAAGTATGAGTTTAAAAGTAAGAGAAGGTGGACAATGGATAAAAGTTTCTGATGGTGCTAATGGTGCTAATGGTCTGGATGGTACTGATGCAAAAGTTTTACAGGAAAAATATGAAGACTCCAATGCTGTCGTAACGATTACCCAACAAGATGTATATCCTATATTCGGTCTTGGTGTAAACATTAGTCCCATTAAAACTACAACTAAACTATTACTGGAAGCAAATATTATGTCGAATGCATATTATGTATCTTCTTTTGGTTTTGCTTTATTGCAAGGATTAACCTGGATACCTATAGGAGGAAATACAAATGCTAATAGTTCCCACGCAATATCTACTTTATATTCATACGGGGATACAGAATCTTCTGCTCCACTAACACCATATGGACCATTACAACCACAAGCTGCGGAAAATATGTATTCTGTTACATATAGATATCTATATACTCAGTTAGGACCATCTCCTGTGGGAGGACTTACTTTTGCTCCAACTGCTTGTTCTTCATGGCAGAGGCTTTTATATCCTCTCATAATAAATAATCGGCAAAATAATGATATGCGTTCGACCTCAAGTATTACTGTAACGGAGATAGAAGTATGAGTTTAAAAATAAGAGAAAATAATGCATGGGTGCAAGTTTCCTCTGCTAATGGTGCTAATGGTGCTAATGGTCTTGATGGTGTTGATTCGAAAGTTTTACAGATACAATATGAAGATTCCAATGCTGTCGTAACGATTGCCCAACAAAATGTATCTGCTATATCCGTTCTTGATGTAAACATTAGTCCCATTAAAACTAATACTAAACTATTACTGGAAGCAAATATTATATCGAATGCATATTATGTATCTTCTTTTGGTTTTGCCTTAAAGCAAGGATCAAACTATACACCAGTTATAGGAGGAGGGAATACAAATACTAGTAGTGATAATGCAATATCTACTTTATTTTCATACGGGGATACATTTGCAGCTGCAGGTGCAGGTGCAGGTGGATTTACTATTGATTATCTTGCGGAAAATATGTATTCTCTCAAATATAGATATCTATATACTCAGTCAGGACTTACTCCTGTGGGAGGACTTACTTTTGCTCCAACTGCTTGTTCTTCATGGGCGAATTCTGTATACACTCTCATAATAAATAATCGGTTAAATAATGATATGCTTTCAACATCAAGTATTACTGTAAAGGAGATAGAAGTATGATTAATATATCAACCGCATTAAGTTCTTTATGTCCGAATTGTCAATATGTAATTATAGATAATTCTTATGATTCTATTATCTGGAACTCTGATAATGGGATGGAACTTCCATCTTACGAAGAAATAACATTAGAAATTAATCGATTGCAAGCAGAATATGATTCTAAACAATATCAAAGAAATCGTAAGTATGCATATCCATCAATCGAAGACCAATTAGATCTTCTATATCATCAAGGATATGATGGATGGAAAGCAGAAATTTTAGAAGTAAAAAATCAATATCCAAAACCTATTGTTGGAGTCGCAACAACTTAACCACTTTCTCAACCGGCACAGTTGACACCGGCACTCAAATGCCTTATAATAACAAGGTAAGCAACCAAAGCAAGATGCAAGACGAGTTTCTCACACGATGTGTTGTAGACCCTACCAAACGCATATTTTACATCTATTCTAGTGAAGGAGACACCAAAGAAATTGTTTGTGATACTGTGGACCAGTTCATGAATGTTCTTGAGGTCATCCGCAATACTTGTCCCGAAGATGCTTTGGTTTATGCAGAACCACTGGAGGTGTAAATGGAAGTTTTTACCCTGAAAGAATGGGAAGACAATTTTGATGATCTTATGGAAAGAGTCGAAAACGGTGAAACCATAGGTATTGTAAGAGAAGATGGTAAGGCAGCAGTAATGATGCCTGCCGATGATGAACTGATACGAATACACACTGAGAACAATAACGAAGCTCAGTAGTTCATCATCTGCTCGTGAGACTTGGTAGTCAGGGGAGTTTTATAAACTCTTTGCACCCGATTAGTGCCTTTGAGATGGTTCAAATCCATCCACGAGTATTGTGTTTTGAGACAACTTATGGTATAAATAATATTATAAGACACCTCAAAACACATAATGAAAATCCACACAATAATCTGCAAAAATTGCTCAAATCCCTTTGAGGCAAAAGACAAAAGGAGAAAGTTTTGCAGTAGAAGTTGTGCGGCAATTTTAAATAATTCACATCACCCCAAAAATCCAAGAAGAGGTAAGTGTAAAGATTGTGAAAAAGCAATTTTTTCTAAAAGAGTTAGATGCATAGACTGCCACCGTATATGGAAAGGTGGATTAAATTTTGAGGATAAAACTCTTGATGAAATGAAACTTCTTGGAAAAACTCCATCAAACATTTATGGTGCTATTAGATGGAGAGCAAGAAAAGTTGCTAAACTTAAAGGGTGGACAAAATGCTGCATATGCGGTTATAATAAGCATATAGAAGTTGCCCATAAAAAAGCAATTTCTGATTTTGAGGGAAACACTCTTGTTTCGTTAATTAACTCAGAAGACAACCTAATGCCGTTATGTCCTAATTGTCATTGGGAATTTGATAATCTTTAGCCCGTTTACCTATCTGGTTGAAAGGATTCGACTCATAATCGAAAGCAGAGTGGTTCAATTCCACTAACGGGCATTAGGAACTTGAGACGTTCCAATCAAGGTGCTCATCGGTTCGGATATACCGAAACCCTGTTGGTGAGGATAAACCCCCTTGAATATTCACAACGGAAATTGTGTCTTACTCCATTACAAACTGTCAGTATACTGGGTGTGATGCCCACATAGCATACGGATAAGTGTAATGTCTTGTGGGCGTAGTCCAATTGGAAGAGACATGGAGTTTAAGCCTCCATCAGTGCTGGTTCGAGTCCAGTCGCCCATATTAAGATTTACAACATAGTAGTTCAACTCCCTATAAATAATAGTAGGGAGTTGAACTACTATGCAATATCATATGCATCACTTGAAACCCAGATATATGGGAGGTAATGATGCACCAGAAAACTTGGTAAGAGTATCAATAAAGAGGCACGCAATGTTTCACTTTTGCAACTATCAGTTATGGGGTAATAAAGAAGATAAAATAGCGTGGTGTGCTTTAAGTGGTCAGATTTCTTTTGATGAAGCACAATATCAAGCACAACTTTTAGGTGGTGATAGAGCCAGAGAAGTCTTCAAGGAAAAAATGAAGAACGACCCAGAGTATAGGGCGGCATTCAGTAGAAGGATGAAAGAAAGATGGAACGACCCAGAGTGTAGAGAAAGAATGGCGGAGAATTGCCGTAAAACACAGAAAAAGGCAATGACTGCGGCACTATCAAAAGAGGCACGTCAGAAGAAATTGGATACTTTAAAAAGAATACGTCACCAACAAGGTAAGAAAAACTCTATGCATGGTAAAATGTGGATTACTGATGGAACTAAAGAAGGATCACGCAGAATACCAAAAGGTGATCCAATACCAGAAGGATTTAGAAAAGGAAGAGTTTGCCAAACAAAGAAATAAATAGTCAAAAAGACTATGAAATATTTTCAGCAATTTTCAGAAGATATGGCACAAAGACGTGCTGACCTTGCAAATAAACAAAAAGAATATGTTCAAAATTATCAGGATAATTTAGCACGAGATTCCGAAGAATATGCTAAAGATTCTGAAGAAAGAAGAGAAAAACAAGAAGCAGAGCAAGAAGCAAGAAATCAAGAACAAGAACAACTGGTGCAAAGAAGAAGAGAAGAACGTCAACAAAGAAAAGCAAGAAAACAAGCAGAAAGAGAAGCAGAAAGAGAAGCAAGAGAACAACAAGCACAAGATGCATACTTAAGTTCTTTAGAAGCAAGAGTTGCTGAGACTGAAAATAAATAAAAGAAAGAATAATATTATGTCTTATGCAGTAACCACAAAGAAGTGTTGGTATAATGACTATAAGGTAATAGTCAAAATGTTCTTCTTGAATGATGTCCCATTTACATTTGATGATTTACCTGTAGGGTATTTGTATGACCGGGAAATAGTAAGAGAAGCATACAGTAATAAAGATTATTCGGTAGAAGATATTTACAAAGGTTCCAATTATTTGATATTAGAAAATTGTCATCCTTGCTTTGATGATATTGAGATATTAAACCCTGAAAACTTACCAGAAGAGATACAAAGTTTTTATAATGGGGAAGAGGATTTACTGAGATAAATAAGTCATAGAAATAGCATAGACGCAGTAATACAATGCCTCTGAATAAATTAGATTCTATTATTAAGAACACTGAGGGTCGTATATTATATGTAAGTCCATCAGATTTAGACTCGACTGACAGTATCAGTAACCAAGGAAACTCACTTGCTCGACCATTTAAAACAATTCAGAGAGCACTGATTGAATCTGCAAGATTTTCGTATGTAAAGGGAAATAATAACGACGAAACAGAGAAGACTACAATTCTCTTGATGCCTGGTAATCATGTAGTTGATAATCGTCCAGGTTATTCCATTGATAATAGTAATCCAGCAAATATTACATCTGCCGATGGTTCACCATTAAGACCTTTACCATTAACATTAGATTCTGTTTTCGACTTAACTCAAAAAGATAACGATCTTTATAAGTTTAATAGTGTAAATGGTGGTGTAATTGTCCCTCGCGGAACTTCAATTGTTGGTCTTGACTTAAGAAAGACCAAAATACGCCCTCTTTATGTTCCGAATCCAACTGATGATGCAGTTCCATATTCGGCAATCTTTAGAATTACTGGGGCATGTTATCTCTGGCAGTTCTCTATTTTTGATGGGGATGAGTTCGGAACTGTTTATACACAACATAATAATTTTGAACTTAAATCAAGTCCAACTTTTTCACACCATAAACTTACGGTATTTGAATATGCTGATGGTGTAAATGAAGTTGGTACTCAAGGTGTAACAGACCTTGCAATGTATTATGCAAAACTATCACAAGCATATGCTAGTGGGTCAGGTAGAGAAGTTGACTCTACTGATGTATTTCCTGGAAATAAAGAAGGGTTTACTTCAGTAAGACCAGAGTTTGAGATTGTAGGTGCATTTGCATCAGATCCTATTACAATCACATCAATTATATCAGGTGATGGTCTAACTCCAACAAGAAGAATTACTGTTACAACACAAGGTCCTCATGGATTAGATGTAGGAACACCAATTAATATTGATGGAGTAGCAGGTCCTAATAGTGCTCAGTATAATATTTCAACCAGAGTCACAGAAGTTAGTACTACTAGTGATAATATCTTTTTCTATACTATATCATCTGATCCGGCACTTATTAGTCCTGCACCAACACCAAATCAAGGAACAGTTACAATTGAAACTGATACAGTTTCTGGAGCTTCTCCTTATATCTTTAATATCTCAATGCGTTCTGTATGGGGTATGAATGGAATGCTTACTGACGGATCCAAAGCAACTGGATTCCGTAGTATGGTCGTGGCTCAATTTACTGGAGTTAGTCTTCAAAAAGATGATAGAGCATTTGTAAAATATATTCCATCATCCAGACAATATGAAAATACATTTTACTCTGCAGGAACAACACAAACTGGTTCAGATCTTTCTTCAAAATCTTCATCGTCCGGAACTGTATATCATTTAGATTCTGAGGCAATTTACAGAAAAGGATGGGAACAATCTCACATTAAGATTACGAATGATGCAATTGTTCAGATTGTTTCTGTGTTTGCGATTGGATATAATAAGCACTTTGAGGCACAGAGTGGTGGAGATGCCTCTGTAACCAACTCAAACTCTAACTTTGGTCAATTATCACTAATCTCCGAAGGATTTAAGAAGGAAGCATTTGAGAAAGATAATAAGGCATTCATCACTCATATTATTCCACCAAGAGCATTACATTCAATTGAAGAAGATATTGATTGGTTGACTCTTGATAACTCAAAAACATCAGATAATACAAAACTATATCTCTTTGGATTTAATGATGAGAATATAAAACCACCAATTCTTACACAAGGTTATCGTGTTGGTGCAAAAGTAAATGATAAACTTTTCCTTACTGTTGGAGGAACAGAATATTCGGCAGATATTTTAATGTCGGATGATTCTTCATCATTTAAAGAATATCCGGTAACTTCTGGACCTTCGTCAAATATATTCACGATAGGGACTCATAGTTTAACAACAGGTGAAAAGGTTATCATTATCAGTGATGATGGAGATCTACCAGAAAATTTAAGAACTAACACAGTTTATTATGCAATTGCACCAAATAATACGACTGTTAAACTTGCCGCATCAAAAGCAGAAGCAGATGCCGATCAACCAATTACAGTATATGGTGGAACAAATCTAAAAATTATTACGAGAGTTTCTGATAAACAATCTGGTGATGCCGGACATCCAGTTCAGTGGGATGGAAGTCAATGGTATATTAAAGTATCTAATAATACTATTACTGGACAACTTTCTGGAACTGGTGCATCAGAACCAACCATCATCAAGAGAATTGCAGATACTAGAAGTTTAGATGAGAAGATTTATAAAGTTAGAGTTGTAGTTCCAAGTCAACTTGCAAATGCAAAAACTCCAGAAGCAGGATTTGTTATTCAAGAATCTAGCACAACTGGATATGTAGGAACTGCTGATACAAGTAGAGAAACTATTAACAATACAAATTACAATTGGAATCGTAATCCAAGTTTTATTAATACTTGTTCTAGAGTTTCAAACACTGTAACTGTTGTCTCAGAATTACCCCACAATTTAAAAGTTGGAGATTCAGTCACGATTAAGAATGTAACTGATTCTACAAACACGACTGGATTAATTGATAAGGGATATAATGGAACATATAATGTCGCCAGTGTTTCTACAAATGATTTAGAATTCACATATACAACAACATTAACTCCAGGAACATTTACAAATAATGTAAATGAAAGAACAACATCACTTCCAAGATTTGAGAGAACTGACCTACAGTCAAATCTTTATGTTTATAGGAACGAGATAATCTCTGAATATAGTGATGGAGATTCAAATGGTGTTTATCACATTTATACACTGAATTCTAATAATGCAATTCAGAATGAATTTACAAATCTTGAGTATAGTCAGAATGTAACTGATTTATATCCACAACTTGATAGAGATAATCCTAACGACGACCCAAATTCTGCAAAAACTTATGCCTTAAGGTCTCCAATCGGAGAAGTTCAGACAGATGACCTTAAGAAGAGTATTACAAGAGAAAGTGCCGACTTATTACTAACATCACTCGGTATTGGTCTTAATATAAAATCAGTTGATAATACAACACCAACATTACCAATTATCGAATTTGATAGAAATCATAACTTTAATAGTATTGTAACTGGAAGTCTTGGTGCAACTTCAGGGTTTACTCCAGGAACTTATTATAATGTAAAAATTTCCACAATACCAGATCCAATTAGTAGTGGTATTGCTTTTGATAATGCTTGGCAAGGTGCAACTGCAAAAGTTGTTGTTGCACCTGGACAAAGTATAAGTTCTGTAGAAATAATGAACGGTGGTTCTAATTATTCTGCAGCAACATATTATTTGGATACTCGTGTAATTGGAGCAGGAACTCCTAATACATTTACAGTCACTTCTGCTGGTATTTCATCTCATATTGGAGATGTAGTTCAGTTTACTGGTATTGGAACAGGAACTGATACTTATCATCGTATTGCTAGTGTCACTGGTAGAGATAGTATTTCGATTGCAAGAACAACTGGGGATCCGGTAATTACATCAGATAATTATGCATTTGTGACTGCACCTTCTGTTCAAATATCTTCAAGTAGTTTTTCTAATGCAATTCAAACAATCAATACTAATGCTGCTCATGGACTAGCACCTGGTAATAAGTTTAGAATTATTAACAGTTCTAATGCAAATAAAGGTGATTTTATAGTTGCAGGAGTTGTAGATTACGATACATTTACTTTCGATACAGAATCTGAGGTATCTACTCTTACTAATGGATATATCCTAAAGCACGGACTATCATCAAATGCAGGTGTTTCTGATAAGACGAATGAAAATCTTGATCAAAGAGCAATTACTATTTTTGATGGAGAAACATCAACTCTTTCTGAATCTGGTGGTATTAATGCCAATTCAACAACAACATCATTCTCTGTAAGTAGTCCTGGTATTGCCGGAACTATGACAAGGTTCCCATTAGGTTCTTACATTCAGATTGATAATGAAATTATGAGAATTGCAAGTGATTCTCTGAGTGGAACTCCTGCAGATCAAATTACCGTGATTCGTGGAGCACTGGCTACTTCACCTGCAATACATGTCGAGAACTCAACAATTAGAAAAGTTAAAGTTCCTTCAATTGAGTTCCATAGACCATCAATTATTCGTGCTTCTGGTCATACATTTGAGTATCTTGGATATGGTCCTGGAAACTATTCTACGGGTCTTCCGCAAGTTCAGGACAGAACACTCACAGAAAGGGAAGAGTTCTTGTCACAGGCACAGGAAAGGGGTGCTGGTCTCGTTGTTTATACTGGTATGAATAACAAAGGTGATTTCTATATTGGAAACCAGAAGAAATCATCTGCAACTGGTGAAGAAACTAATTTTGATATTCCAGTGCCAACTGTGACTGGTGAAGACCCATCGAGATTAAGTGCAGTATTTGATGAAGTTACAATTAAAGAAAGATTAGTTGTAGAAGGCGGAGATTCTGGACAGGTTCTTTCTCAGTTTGGCGGACCCGTTACTTTTGATGAAAAAATTAAAGCAAATGCTCAAGTAAAAATTGCTAATGAAACTGATTCTACAGGAACCACTTCTGGAGCACTTGTAGTTACTGGTGGTGTTGGTATTGGTAAAACAATTACTGCAGCAAATGCCACAGTCGGTAATGTTACTCTTAATGGCACTACTAATGAACTAACTTCAACAAGTGGTAATTTGAATATTAATGCCTTTGCAGGAAGTTCAGTTGCTATTCAAACAAATACAAATGTTACTGGAATTCTAGATGTCAATGGAAGAGCAGAAATTGACAATATAAGGATTGATGGTAATACTATTGGTGTAGTTGATACTAATGGAAGTATCACTATCGATCCTGATGGTACTGGTACGGTTTCTATCCCTGCTAATACTACAGTTACAGGCACTTTAGATGTTACTGGCAATACTACAGTTACAGGCACTTTAGGTGTTACTGGTAATACTACACTCGGAAATGAAAGAACTGATAGTCAAACTTTGAATGGTTCTGTTCTTATTAACTCAAGAACCAGTGGTAGTGTATTGTTGG
>Ga0233412_10001138_pt1 | contig 14315 bp, 13 predicted proteins | sample Na_anoxic_4_MG_FD_180667 | JGI IMG/M metagenome (GOLD analysis project Ga0233412, IMG submission 180667) | Seawater microbial communities from Saanich Inlet, British Columbia, Canada - Na_anoxic_4_MG | ecosystem: Environmental > Aquatic > Marine > Inlet | place: Canada: British Columbia...
CAGCTGGCTTATAAAAATAACATTCCAATCATTATGAATCCTGCACCGGCTCAGAAACTTGATGATTCAATATACAAGATGGTTGATTTTCTGACGCCGAATGAGACTGAGGCTGAAATATTGACAGGAATTAAAACGGATTCCATGACGAATATTAAACTTGCAGCTGATTGGCTTTTTAAAAAAGGCGTTAAAAATGTAATCATAACTATGGGCAGTGATGGTATCTACATTAAGAACAATGAGTTAGAAGCTATTGTTCCTGCATTTAAAGTTCAGGCAGTTGATACTACCGGTGCCGGCGATGCTTTTAATGGATGCCTGGCTGTAGCATTGATGGAAGGGCTTAATATAATAGATGCTGCAAAATTCGCAAATGCTGGAGCTGCTCTATCAGTTACAAAAATCGGCACCGCTCCGGCGATGCCTTTCAGAGAAGAAATAGAAAATTTCATTAGTTAAACCCTCTTTCTCTATCTCTAACCATGTAATAGGCCCTTCATAGGGCCTATTACGCTTTTAAAATTTTTTAGGTGATGTTAACGAAGTTCTGAGAGTGTCTCCATCATGGTAAGGTAATTCCCAACAGGCATATAGTCGGGTATTGAGTTTCCCGAGCCTAAAGCAATGCCTTTTAAGCCTTTGGAGAGCTTGAATATTTCCATAACGTAATTTCTTATTTCATCTTTAGAATATCTGCACAGGATATCGGCATCAATACCACCGAAGTTTGCTATTTGTTCACCATAATTTTCATACCAGACATGCATTGGTGCAATTTCATCCTCGTTTGAATGTTTGGCATCTATGCCTGCATCAATGAGTTCATCCATGATTCCAAAAATGTTTCCGCATGAATGAAGAAGGAAAGGCTTATCATATGAATGTATTAAATCGATAACTCTTTTATATTTCGGGATAATGAAATTAATAATGTCATCGGGGGGAAGCAGAGTGTTTGTTTTAAAGCCTAAGTCATCACCCATCCTCATGACACAGAAAGTATCTGAATACAATTTCATGAATTCTTTCCAGATATCATAAAGAACATCACCGACTCGATTGAAGAGTTCCTCATATAGCCTTATGTCGTCAACTTTGATATAACAGAGATTCATGTAGCCAGTTATATCCTGAACGCATTCGAAAACCCCGTTTCCTACTCCGCCAATAGCTTTCATTCCCACCGGCATGTTTCTTTCAAGTGCTTCAAAATATCTGGAGTTTTTTTCGAAATAAATATCTTTGATAACATCCCATGGATAACTCTCGAAATCTTCCCTGGTTTTAATACAGCCTTCTTCATGGCCGTATAAAGCTCCGTTTCCGGGCATTACGCCTGAAAGTATCCTTTCAAAGCTCACTGTGTCATATCCAAGTTTTTTAAAGAAATTGCAGTAAGTGGAAAAATAGTCATCTAATCTGTTGTCGGAATATGTTTCAATGTCATTAAGCTTAACGCCCATTACATCTGAAATTATGTTATTTGCAATCTGATGTTCATAAAAGGGGACTCTGTCGGGTATCTGGTTCAGGGCAGCCTTGATTATGTTATTGTAATCAGGAATAAAGTTTTCCATAAATGTACCTCTGTTGTTATTAATTACTTTTATCTGTTCTAGAACATTTTATTATCATGGGCTATATTAGGTCAACATGCAAATTTCTTATACCAGGCAGACCTGTCCCTGCACATCCTAATTTTGATATAATATAATCATAAAGAGAGGGAATTGTTATGAATAGAACGCCGAATATCTTGTTCATCCTTGCTGATGACCTAGGTTGGAAAGACCTGAGCTGCATGGGCAGCAGTTTTTATGAGACTCCGAACTTGGACAGATTGGCAAGGGAAGGGATGCGGTTTACGGATGCTTATGCAGCCTGCCCCGTATGTTCCCCGACCAGGGCGAGTATCATGACAGGCAAATATCCTGCGAATATCGGTGTTACTAACTTTATTGGCGGTCATGCAAAAGGATATCTTGTCAGTGCCCCATATGCCGACCATATCCGACATGAAGAAAAAACCGTAGCAGATGAGCTTAATTCTGCAGGCTACTCTACGTGGCATGTTGGCAAATGGCATCTGGCAGGCCGATATAATAGAAGCGATGAATTTAAAAAGAGCCACTATCCCGATGGGCACGGCTTTGATGTCAATATAGCAGGTTGTGAGGCCGGAATGCCCCATCACGGGTATTTTTCTCCTTGGTCAATTAATAACCTTACCGATGGGAAAGACGGTGAATACCTTCCTGACAGGCTGACAGACGAAGCGATAAATTTAATAAAGGAAAGGGATGACAAGCCGTTCTTTTTAAATCTTTGGTATTATCTTGTTCATGTGCCGATTGAAGCAAAACCGGAATTCATTGAATACTTTGAAAAAAAGAAAAAAGACCTGTCCCTCGATACGGTTAAAGAATTTGAAGTCGGAGACTATTTTCCATGCGAGCATAAAAAAGAAAAAAAGATTATCAGGAGACTGGTTCAGTCAGATTGTATCTATGCGGCAATGTTAAAAAGTCTTGATGAGAATATCGGAAGATTACTTCAGGCTTTGAAAGATGAGGGGATTTATGACAACACTGTTGTATTTTTCACTTCTGATAATGGCGGTTTAGCTACTGCGGAGGGGTCGCCAACATGCAATAAGCCGCTGAGTGAAGGCAAAGGCTGGATGTATGAAGGCGGCACCAGAGAACCTCTGATAGTAAAATGGGATGGCAGAATAATACCGGGTACCATCTGCAGGACGCCTGTTTCAAGTCCGGATTTCTACCCGACCCTCTGCGAAATAGCAGGTTGGAATAACTATAAAAGCGGAGACGGAAGAAGCCTTGTGCGTCTTTTTGAAGATAATACAGACCTGTCCCTCGAAGACAGGCCGCTGTTCTGGCATTATCCTCATTATGCAAACCAGGGGGGAACGCCAGGGTCTTCCGTGAGAAAAGGCAGATATAAGCTGATACAATTTTATGAAGGGGACAGGTTCGAATTATACGACTTGGCTTCTGATCCGGGTGAAAAGTTGAATATTTACAGAGACAGACCTGAGATAGCTGTAGAACTGAAGGAACTCCTGGAAGAGTGGAAAAGCAATGTCGAAGCGAAAATCCCTGAACCTAATCCGGATTTTGTGCCATGGAGCGAGTGCCATTCAGAATTAATTTAGGTATAATAAAAATATTATTTTAAGGAGCAAACAACAACTATGTACATTCCGAACCGTGAAGAAACATTGGAACTCTTAAAAAAATATAATAAGAGTGAATCATTAATCAAGCATGCTTTGACCGTAGAAGCTGTTTTGAAGTATTTTGCTGAGTTTTACGGCTCAGATATTGAAAAATGGGGCATTATAGGCCTTATACACGACCTGGATTACGAGATGTATCCGGATGAGCATTGTAAAATGACTGAGCAGCTGCTGCGGGAAAACAACTGGCCGGAAAACTATATTTATTCAGTAATCAGCCACGGCTGGGGCATATGCACTGACGCTGAGCCAAAGTCAATAATGGAAAAAACTCTTTTCACAATTGACGAACTTACAGGTTTAATAACTGCAACTGCTTTGATGAGGCCAAGCAAAAGCATTCTGGACATGAAAACGAAGTCAGTAAAGAAAAAATGGAAGCAAAAGAGTTTCGCAGCAGGTGTTGACAGGGAACTAATATTGAAAGGTGCTGAAATGATGAGTATGGAGCTGGACGAAGTAATCAGCAAGACACTTGAAGGCATGAAAACTGTTGCAGAAGAAATTGGTTTAAAGGGCAATCCGCAGATGTAGAGGTGCTGTATGGACAATGATATAACTACTACAACAGAAAAAAAGATAGAAAATCAGGAGAAGACTTTCTGGCAGAAGACAGGACAGTTTCTAACAGAATCATCAATAAGTGTAGGGAAATATATTATCGGCAAATTGATAACCAGTGTAATTATTGGGCTACTGGCTTTCATTGTATTTAAATTACTTGGGATTAATCTTGCATGGCTGCTTGCATTGATTCTTGCTATAACAAATTTAGTGCCAGTGTTCGGACCATGGGTCGGCTTGGTCATCTGTGCATTAATTGTAGTCTTCTTCAAGCCGATTTTTATACTTTACACAACATTGACTGCGTTAATTTTACAGATACTAGAACAATTTATTCTCCTGCCTGTGATTGTTGGAAAAGTAGTCGATCTAAAACCAATGCTCATTATATGTGTACTTATCCTCGGAAGCTTGATTTTCGGTTTCTGGGGTGTTTTACTGGCGATTCCCATTGCAGCTGTCGTTAAAATCTGGTATAACATCTTTATTGCAAAAAAGAAAGTAGACAATGAAGGTGCTTAGTATGAACTCAAGGGAATTAACAGCCCAAGTTATAAGGGGAGAGAAAACTGCTAGAACTCCGGTTTATGGATGGGTTTCTGCAAACTTGGAGAAGCAATTGACATCAGAATTCGGTTCCGTTAGGAATTTTGAAGATATATATGAATTTGACCTTGCCCATATATTCGGAGGCCCAAAACCATACAAGAAGGAACAATTCAAAGAATTAATTGAATCAGGCGAAGAAATAACTCCTGAAATTATTCTTAATATTCCGATGCAACCTGCGGACGACGAAAAAGCACTGGCTAATGTTAAAAAACACCTGGATTTTTATCAAGCTGACCGTGGAAGGTTCTGCTATATGCAAACTCCGGGAATATTTGAATTCCATAATGCTGTTTTCGGAATGGAAAACCATATGATTCAAATGGTTATCGAACCCGACTTAATGAAGGAGGTCTATAAACGACAGGCACAATGGAACAAGAAATACGCTGAAGCTATCATTGAACTGGGTATGGATATGATTCATATTTCGGATGACTATGGGGCTCAGAACGACCTTATGTTTAGCAAAGACATGTGGATGGAAATGATATATCCCAACATTAAGGTTGTTGCAGATTATGTAAAATCCACCGGAACCTTTCTAAGCATACACTCAGACGGTAATATCAATAGGGTACTGCCTGAACTAAGGGACCTTGGTTTTGATATACTGCATCCATGGCAGGAAACGGCCGGGATGTCATATGAAGCCTATTTAAAAGAGTATTCAAATGATTTTGGAATTATGGGCGGCCTGTGTGTTCAAAGCACCTTGGGTTTTGGAGACTTTGAAAATGTTAAGTCTGAAATCGAGAGGGTATTTGGAATATTAAAGGGAAAAAGATGGTTGTTCTGTACAACTCATTTTGTACAAGATCACTGCAGTATTGAAGAATTAATATATGCTTATGATCTTATTGTTAAACTAGCAAGGGGATAAAAGATTAGCTGTGAAAGTTTATTGAAATGGCTGTAATGCTATGTTAATATATTATGGCGTGCCGAAGTGGTGGAACTGGCAGACGCGCTGGATTCAAAATCCTGTGGGGGAGACTCCGTGAGGGTTCGAGTCCCTCCTTCGGCACCATAGGTAAAAGAGACTCTTCTGAGTCTCTTTTACTTATCTTAAACTAGGGGACTCGAACCCGAAAGGTAAATGACGTACCGCAACAAGCTTTGCTTGTGAGGAACGTCATCGTGCCCTTGACAACAAAGTCACGACCCAGGTTTATAACGAGTGACTCTTGTTGTTGGCACACCTTTGACTAATTGATTCGATGAATCAATTTTTAGTCTGAACGCGTAGGCCGGCAAATAAAAAGCGGCCGGAGCATCGAGTTGCGAAGCAGTGTAGTCCCTCCTTCGGCACCATAGGTAAAAGAGACTCTTCTGAGTCTCTTTTACTAATCTTACACTAGGGGACTCGAACCGAAAAGAGTGATTCGGTATAAAATCAATTGCGTAAGTTAAATTTTATTAAATACTATGGTTCTGTTTCGGCCGGTGTTTTTGGCTGTGTAAAGGGCTGTGTCAGCGTTTTTTATAAGTTCCAGGGGCTCACTAACATTTGAATCCGGAAATGAATCAACGCCAATACTTACGTTAACCTGGATTTCGCTTTCACCATAAATTGCTTTACTTTGTGATATTGCAAATCGTACCCTTTCAGCAACCTTATATGTATTGTCGCTATTAGCACCGGGCAATATAACCATAAATTCTTCACCGCCATATCGGATAAGTATATCGCCGCTTCGAAGGATCTTTTGAATTTCTACAACAATTCTCTTTATGACTCTGTCACCGGCAATATGGCCATATGTATCATTGACCAATTTGAATTTATCGATATCAAGCATCATAACACCTAACGGTGAATTGAATCTTACGGACCGTGAACATTCTTCCTTTAGTCTGTTTAAACCGAATCTGCGGTTGTAAACACCAGTAAGCGGGTCAAGGGCAGCAAGCTTTTGCATTTGTTCATGCTGTAGTGAGTTGTTTAGTATTAGAGAAAAACTCCGCATGAAAATGTCCAGTTGCTCAAGGAATGCAACATCTAGTTTTGTAGCTGTAGCCATTAAAAGCACCCCTGTATTTAAATTACGATAAGTTATTGGCTCTACAATAATTTCAGAAGGCCTGTAATCAGTCAGAATACCATCAAGCAAAATTCCTTCAGGAAAATTAAGGGTGCTTCTTGCGCCTGATTTTAGAACATTCAAAATTATGTTATTTGTTTCAAGTCCGGCATCATCGCTTATACCATAGGATGAGGTTGTAATAAGCTCTCCCTCTTTTTCAACAAGCAAAGCACCTGCAGAAGCCTTGGCATATGCCATTAGATTTTTGAGGGCAAAATCAGACAATTCCTTAAGATCCAGGTTTTGAGTAAGGTTCTCCAGATAATTCCTGTGGCTCTTTTGAGAATTTAGAGTTTCCATAAGCGTTTCGACAAGAGTATTAAAAGAATCAGCCATTTGACCAAAACAATCGCTTGAATCTTCGTAAATCATATATTCATCAGTCTGGAGTTCAGTAGAAGTAGTATCATTTTGAAAATCACTGACCATCTTGTTAACTTTATCCATATTGCTTATTAGGTTCAAAAGCCGATACTTAATATTCGCTTTTGAAATTAATAGGCTGATTAATCCAACAATAATTCCTGCTAACACACACGCAAGGAAAAACAAAGGGGAAAGTGCAATGGATTTATCTACGCCAAAAAGAAGTGTGAAAAACGGAAAAATAACGCCGATGCACACCCCGAAACCAAGCATTTTAACCATTAAATCAATAAAAACACGTTTGTGGAATCTCATAATATATCCTTTCAAAGATAATATACAAAAAGTATAACATATAATGTTGATAGGGCATTATTACAAAAGAAAAACCTAAAGCAGTTTTACTATATCTTTTTCAATTGACTTTGGTGTTTTCATAGATAAAAACCGTTTTACGACAATTCCATTCCTGTTAATCAGGAACTTTTCAAAATTCCAGTTTATATCTTTTCCCGGTCGGTTAGGCGCATTGTTAACAAGGCAGTCATAGAGAGGGTGCCTGTTGTCACCGTTAACGTCAATTTTCTCAAACATTTGAAAAGAAACACCATAGTTCAAAAGGCAGAAATTCTTGATTGAAGAATTGTCGCCGGGATCTTGTTCTTTAAATTGATTGCATGGAAAACCGAGTATTTCTAAACCTTTATCTTTATAATCACCGTACAATTTTTCCAGTCCTTCAAATTGTGGTGTGAAACCGCACTTGCTTGCAGTATTTACGATTAAGAGGACTTTCCCTTTGTAGTCAGAAAAATCTTTATTATCGCCTTCAATGGTTTTTGCATTGATATCATAAATATTCATAATTCACCTCACAGTTTATATACCCGAAAGCATTGTTTATATTCAAACTGAACAAGATTGACTGCAAATCTTATCACTATAATGGCAAAGGAACAGGTCTTTAAAAAAGAAAGGAGGAGACAGATCTAGACTGGGAATACTTAAACAACAGAAAATACGAGTAAGTACTTAGATAAACAAATAGTAATATGAAACATAGATAATATATAGTATAATGATTTTGGGAATTTATTACTTGCTCATATGAACACGTTGTGAGGGTGGGGAATTTGCAAAACTAGTAGGAAATAGAATTTAATTTATTTTACGCAAGATAAAATTTTTTATTAAGTTTATTTGTTTAATGGTTGTTTGGTGCCGTTGAGGGGATATTATGCATTGGTTAAGCTGCTGTTGAACTTGTAAAATATAGATTAAAGGAGACAGAAATGAAAAAATTATTCAAGGTGACAACAAAGACTATCGTTGCAACCGGTCTTGGCGCAGCTCTTTTTACGCTGTTATTCATGTGGGTTAAGATACCTTCACCTATTCCGGAAACAAGTTTCCAGACAGCTTACGGCCTTGCAGGTATGTTCGCAGCTTTGTTCGGACCAATTGCAGGCGGTTTGATTGCTTTTATCGGGCATGCCTTGAGCGACGCTATTCAGTATGGTTCACCGTGGTGGAGCTGGGTAATCGCTAGTGGAGTTGCAGGTTTTATCTATGGGTTTGCATTCCTGAAATGTAAAGCAGATGAAGGAATTTTCGGATGGAAAGACGTCCTGAATTTCAACGTAATACAGATTATAGGCAACATAATTGCATGGATAGTTATAGCACCGGTTCTTGATATACTCATTTATGCTGAACCAGTAAACTTGGTATTTACACAGGGTGCTGTTGCATGCCTAATGAACTGCATAAGCGCAGGCGTAATCGGATCACTTCTTCTTTGGGCTTACTCACTTACCAGAACCAAAAAGGGCAGCCTTAAAAAGGGAGAGTAATTCGGAAATATAGATGAAAAAAGAACCTATAATCGCGTTCAAAGAGTTCTCCTTCCAGTATTTTAGTCAGTCGGAGCCTACTTTGCACGATATAAATCTGGAAATATTTTCAGGTGAGAAAATAATGATAGCAGGGCCCAGCGGGAGCGGTAAAAGCACCCTGGGCCATTGCTTGAATGGTCTTATACCTTTTTCATACAAAGGTGAAATTAAAGGCAGCCTTAGAATAAAAGAGGAAGAAACCCGCGAGCAGGATATTTTCAAGCTGTCTAAAACCATCGGAACGGTCTTACAGGATGCAGACGGTCAATTCGTCGGTCTTACTGTAGGCGAAGATATAGCCTTTTCTATGGAAAATGATAAAGTGCTTCAGCCTGAAATGAAAAAAAGGGTTGCGAAAGTCGCGAAGATGGTTGATATGGATAGATGGCTGACCAGCTCTCCATATGAACTTTCAGGCGGGCAAAAACAAAGAACAGAGTTAGCCGGGGTAATGATTGATAACGTCGATGTCCTGCTTTTTGACGAACCCCTTGCTAATCTGGATCCAGCGACGGGGAAGCAGGCTATTGAAATTATTCATGATATCCACGAAGAATCAGATAAAACAATAATTATAATAGAACACAGGCTCGAGGATGTGATGCACAGGCATATTGACAGAATCATTGTCATGGATGAAGGCAGGATAATTGCGGATTTATCTCCACATGAATTGATATCTTCAGACATCCTTAAGAACACAGGCATTAGGGAACCCCTTTATGTTACCGCTTTGAAGTACTCTGGAATAAAGATACAGCCTCATATAGAGCCGGGGCATATAACCACATTGAAAATAGATGACTCGATGAAAGAAGCTGTAGCAAAATGGTATCGGTCAGTGAGAATTGAAAGAGTCAATGAATCTGATATACAGGTTCTTTCTGTGAATGGAGTATCGTTTAGTTATGACAAGGGGAAGGAAGTTCTCCATGATGTTGATTTCAATATCGCTGAAGGTGAAATGCTCTCATTGGTAGGCAGGAACGGAGCGGGGAAGTCAACAATTGCAAAGCTGATGTGCGGTTTTGAAAAAGAAGATAAAGGTAAAATCCTTTATATGGGTGAAGATATAGCAGACAAAAGCATTAAAGAGCGTGCTGAAAGAATCGGATATGTTATGCAGAATCCAAACCAGATGCTGTCGCAGCCAATGATATTTGATGAAGTGGCACTTGGCCTGAAACTTAGAAAGGTTCCGCAGGATGAAATTGACGCCAGGGTGAAAAAAGCTCTTACGATATGCGGTTTGGATCCATTTATAAAATGGCCTGTTTCTGCATTAAGCTATGGACAGAAAAAAAGGGTGACGATAGCCGCCATACTTGCCCTGGATCCTAAGATAATTATACTGGATGAACCTACAGCCGGGCAGGATTACAAGCATTATACCGAAATTATGGAATTTCTAAGGCGCATTAATGAAACTGGCGTCACGGTGCTGATGATAACCCACGATATGCACCTGATGCTTGAATATGCTCCGCGCTCCGTAGTTATTACTGACGGTAATATTATCAGTGATGCGCCGGCATCAGTTGTCCTTACAAGTCCAGAAATAATTGACGCAGCAAATTTAAGAGAAACATCTCTTTATACCCTTGCCCAGATGGTGGGTATTGAGGATGAAACTGCTTTCGTACAGTGTTTCATAGATTATGAGAGGCAGGTGAAGCACAAATGAGAACCGGAATTTTCACCGCTCAGAAAGCAGATACTCCCATACACAACCTTTCAGGTCTTACTAAGCTTCTATGTTTCCTAATATTAACCGGTGCTGTAATGTTTTCATATGACCTGAGGGTTATATTATGCGTAATGGTATTTTCATTTATAGTGTTAAGGGTATCAAAAATAACTTTTGCACAGATAAAACTAATGGTCATTTATGTTGTAATATTCTTAGCGGTTAATGCGGTGCTGACATTTATATTTTCGCCTGCATATGGTACTGAAATTTATGGGACCAGACATGTATTGGTAAAATTATTCGGAAGATATGATATAACTTCGGAAACACTATTCTTTATATTGACGAAATTCATGAAATATTCCTCGGTTATTCCGCTGGGAATGATTTTTCTACTTACAACCGACCCAAGCGAACTGGCATCGTCTTTAAATGCAGTTGGGGTTCATTATAAAATTGCATTTGCTTTCGCACTGACGTTAAGGTATTTCCCTGACATCCAGCGCGACTATAGGGATATTTCCCAGGCGCAGCAAGCCAGGGGACTTGAGATGTCAAAGAAAGCAAAATTGTGGGACAGATTTAAAAGGGCACTGTCTATAATCCTGCCCTTGATTTTGTCAACGCTTGATAGAATTGAGACGATAACAAATGCAATGGATTTAAGAGGCTTCGGGAAATATAAAAAGAGAACATGGTATAGCAGAAGGAAGTTGAGTAAAGGTGACATGTTTGCTCTGTCAGTTTCAATTGTGATTCTTCTGACCACTATAGCTGTTTCTATATTCATAAACCATGGAAGATTCTATAATCCGTTTATCTGATATCAATCAACGGGTAAATATATAATCAAAGGAGATTGAAATGAAATCACTAATGGTATTCCAGACGGATTTCACCTACAAGGAGGGTGCTGTTTGTGCAATGTACGGTGTTGTTAAAAGCGTTGACAGGGAGCTTGAAATACTTGACAGCACCCACGAAATTCCCAAATACGATACATGGAGCGCTTCCTACAGGCTGTACCAGTCAATGAAGTTCTGGCCGCAGGATACGGTTTTTGTTTCTGTTGTGGATCCCGGTGTAGGTACACCGAGGAAAGCTTCCGTTGCACGGACAAGCGATGGATATTATGTGGTTACACCTGATAATGGGTCTTTAACACATTTGAAAAAGCTAGTTGGTATCGAGGAAATCCGTGAAATCGATGAAAAAATTAACAGGCTTAAAGGTAAGGGTACTGAAGATGTAGCTATATTCCACGGCAGGGATATTTTCGCATACTGCGGGGCCAGGCTGGCGGCCGGAGTGATAAGCTTTGATGAAGTAGGTCCTGCATATCCTGTTGAGGATATTATTGAACATGAAATTCTAAAACCATATATCAGCCCTGGTTATATTAAAGGCATAATTGAAATACCGGACCCTAATTTTGGAAATTCTTGGACAAATATTGCGTTGAAAGATTTTAAAAGTGCAGGTTTCAATTACGGAGATATGCTTGATGTTGTTATAAAAAACGGCGATAAATTGAAATTTAATAAAAAAATTCTATTCCATCAATCATTTGGATATGCCGTCAAAGGGCAGCCAATGATTTATAACAATGAACTGATGAACATAGCTTTTGCTATCAATCAGGGGAGTTTCTTTGAAACTTATGGAATTGGATATGGGGCTGACTGGACCGTTGAGTTCAGTAAATGAGGGAGTAAATATGAAGAAATTATTGGTTTTCCAAAGTGATTTCGGACTTGTCGACGGAGCGGTTGCGGCAATGTACGGCGTTGCATTTGAAGTAGATGAGAATCTGCGCGCTTATAACCTAACTCATGATATACCGCCGTATAATATATGGGAGGCTTCATATAGATTGTTTCAGGCAATGGAATACTGGCCGGATGATACGGTTTTTGTTTCTGTTGTAGATCCCGGGGTGGGTTCTGTTAGAAAGAGTGTCGTCGCAAAGACCGTTAACGGTCAGTATGTAGTTACTCCTGACAACGGTACCCTTACGCATTTAAAAAAATATGTAGGAATTGAAGCTGTCAGGGAAATTGAAGAAAGTAAGCACCGGAGGAAAGATACAGAGCACTCTTACACATTCCATGGCAGGGATGTTTATGCATATACTGGAGCGAAACTGGCTTCCGGTACAATAGAATTCGTTGAAGTTGGACGCGAGCTTTCAGTTGAGGGGATAAGAGAACTTGAGACTAATGATGTTATATCATCCGGAAACAGCATCAAAGGCTCGATAGATATTCTTGATGTCAGGTTTGGGTCCCTTTGGACTAATATTTCCAGGGAAGACTTCACAAGACTGGGGTTTCAGTTCGGAGACAAGGTTGAAGTTATAATCAGAAACGGTCCAAGGACTATATACAACAACAGGATTACATATGGGAAGTCTTTTGCAGATGTTTATATCAGTGAACAAATAATTTATGTAAATTCACTGTATAGGATGGCAATTGCAATAAACCAGGGAAACTTTGCAAAGGCCTATAATATTTCTACCGATCCCAGCTGGACGGTTGAATTTAAAAAAATCAATGATTGAGGTGGCTTGAATGGATAATAAAAAACTGCTTATTTGGTCAGGAATTGGAATCATAATTATTTTTTCTCTAGCATCACTTTGGCATTTTGTCTATGACTGGATTCCAAGTGGTGTGAGTGCAACTATTTTTCCGGTAAATGAAAGTGCCTGGGAACACGTTAAGATGTTCTTTTTCCCGGCAATAATCTTTTATGTTTTACAGTACTTATTCATTGGGAAACAATATAAGAACTTTATTTTCAGCCATGGTCTTATGCTTATATTCATGCCTGCACTCACGCTGGGCTTGTTCTATTTTTACAGACTAGTACTGAAAATTCCCGAGAGCCTTATGATTGATATAATTATTACACTGATATGCATTGCTGCAGGTTCACTCCTCGGTTATCGCCTTACATTGTTTAAAAAGGATTTCGGTACGCTGAAATATGCAACCATTGTCATTGTTCTTGTCCTGTTTACGTCATATTCAATCCTGACTTTTTATACACCTCATGCCCAGATATTTTATGACAAAAATATTGAGGCATACGGACTTGATGATGGTACAGGTGACGATGATCACGACCATTAATCTACACAAGATTTACTACAACTATAATGTCATATATACTTATTAAGAAATAGTAAATAGATTTTCGAAGAAGACCTAAGGAGGAGAATGATGAATTTAAAAGATAATTGTAAATATTCGCTGGTTATACCTACGAGCATGGGGCTAAGGATTACTCCTATGGCAGGACAACCCGTTCATTCATCCAGCCTGTTTGAAATGCAGGTGACAAGTGCTGAATCAAATGTAGCCAGTATATCTTCATATCTAGGTTTGCCTGTTAAGGTGTTAACTACATTTGTAAAAGACAGCCCTATTGCTGATAAAATTAAAAGAAACCTCAGAGCTCGAAATATGGATTATGAAGGAAAAGAAGTGCCTCAGGGAAATCCATGGGGATACCGACATCAGATAAATATTGCAGACAGCGGATATGGACTTAGAGGGCCAAGAGTTTTTAATGACAGAGCAGGTGAAGTCGGCAGAACTTTGAATATTGAAGATTTTGACCTTGACAAACTTTTTGGAGATGAAGGCGTGGAGATTCTACATATGTCAGGGCTTATCTGTGCACTTTCGCATGATACCGGGATATTCTGTTTAGAGCTGGCAAAAGCTGCTAAGAAATATGGAACATTAATCTCTTTTGACATGAATTACCGCGCATCATTTTGGGTTGGCAGGGAAGAGGAACTTAGGGATATCTTTACACATATTACAGAAATA
>Ga0233412_10001140_pt1 | contig 14297 bp, 13 predicted proteins | sample Na_anoxic_4_MG_FD_180667 | JGI IMG/M metagenome (GOLD analysis project Ga0233412, IMG submission 180667) | Seawater microbial communities from Saanich Inlet, British Columbia, Canada - Na_anoxic_4_MG | ecosystem: Environmental > Aquatic > Marine > Inlet | place: Canada: British Columbia...
TAATACATTAGATTTTTCTAGTCAAATGTTTTCTATTTTTGTTTCTTTTACGTTTATCTTTGTTTACTATAGTTTTTTTGTAATATTTAGACTTCTTAATACGAATTTTACCACCAGAATGTAAATTAAGTTTTTCATTAAATAATTTGTAAAATAATATTTCATCAAACTTGGTTAATTCTTTTTTTTTACATAAAGATTTAATAAATATATTTTCATCTTCTTTACAAAATTTCAATACATTTTTATAATTATAATAGTGAACAGGTTTAAAAATCCATTTAGTTTTGTTTTTATCTGTTATACCAGATACATCAAAGTCATAAATTTTAAATCTATTATTTATTTTATCATATCCAAAATTATCCAATTTTAAATCAATATATATTATATCTAACGAATGTAATTGAGTAAGACCTTTTCTAATATCACTTATAAGTTGATCACTTTTTATAATTTCTTCAGTATCTAATAAATCAGTATCTAATAATTCATAATCTATGTATGGAGGATCATGCGAAATATGGTATACATTTACAACATTAGGAAGAGGATTGTCCTTTAATTTTCTAGCAATTTCTAATTCGTTTAATGCCCCTTGTTTAAAAAAATCACTCATCTTAAGCATTTTTCTAATAAAGTCAGTATTATATGGAGATGTAATATTTAGTTCTTCCAAATCACCATCAATTGTATATATTAAAGGCATTATATATATAATAACATTTAAAAATAATCACAGCTCATCTTCTTGGGGTAATGGTGTTAGTCCTAATTGAATTTCACCTAATGAAGCAACATTATATTTAACAATAATTGGTAAATCATTACCTAAATACATTTCAATTTGATTACATAGATTAGTGCATTTAATAAAATAATTAAGATTCTTAAGAGAAAATACACCTTGAATAATCTGGTTAGAAGAGCCTTTATATTCTAACCCGTTTTCAGATTCAACTCTTCTGACTTCAGCATTTGCAAAAGTACCTTCACACCGGAATATAAGTTCATTTGCAACTGATTTAATTTCTATTTTTTCTGATATACACGATAAATCACGAACGATTTTTTGAAAGTCTGAAGAAGGCATATTTATAATAGCTGGATAAGTAACATCAGGAACACCGCGTTCTTTAGCTTCCGGTTCATAAAGTTTTAATTTTTGAATCTTTGTTTGTTTAATGTTACCATTTTCAAACATCAATCCTAAATATTTAACAATTCCATCATTATAATCTTGTTCTTCAATAAAAATAGTAAATGTATCATCATTATCTATAGAATTAATTAGTTTATATAAATTATATATATTTACACCAATAGGAATATTATCCTTCGTAATATTATACTCTTCAAAATTCTCTGCTCTTAAAAATAAATATGCCAATACTGTATGTGATTTATCCATAGTTACCATTTTAATTCCAGTTTTTTTAAAATATATTGTTGTTTCTAATAAAATATCCTTTAAAGCCGCCATTAATGTTCTAAATGGTGCAATTTGAACAGTTTTTATGGTTACAACATTTTTACTCATATTTGATATAAAAAATATGAGTAAAGTATCTTTAAATACTTACACTTTAATTAAATTAATAATTAAAATCAACAGGTTTTTTAAATTATTATATCTAAACATTAATTTGTTACAAATAACATAAATATATATAATTATAGTATTTAAAAATATAACATTAAATAAAAATTAATGAATAAATCTCCAAATATTAAACTAAATTATGATTTTGATACTAAAGAAAAATTAATGAATTACATAAATATCCATTTTTCTGAATTATATGATAGATATGAAGGAAATTCAATTTTATTAGATAAAATTGGCACATTTGTAAATAACATTAATAAACAATTAATAAATTACGAGTTAGATGTAATTACACGAACGGAAAGAAAAGAAATATTATGTCAAGAAGAGATAAAATTTTATAATAAATTTTTTGATGAAAATAATTATTATTACAATAATTATAATAACGATTTTTTCAGCTATAGAAATAAATTTGAACTGATAAGAGAAGACGATATATATGTAAAAATTGTGTCTACAATTAATTTTGAAGAACAATCATTAGTTCCATGGAAATATAAAGTAAAGACAAGTACAATTAAACAGGTAAAGGATAGAAGTATTTTTGAAGCTATTCCCGAGTCATTTACAATACAAAATATTCATTCTTTATTGTTGCCATTATTTTTTAATTCAAAAAGTGAATCCAAATTATTTTTAACATTAATTGGAGATAATATACTTAAAAAAGAGACTAATAATAATTTTTTTGTTCATAAATCAATTAAAACTCTAATTGATTTTATAAATTCAAAAATAAATTTTTATTTTAAGAGTGTAAATAATATTTCTAATATTAAATATAAATTTCAGGAACATAATGTTGAGAATTCTAAATTACTTTTTATAAAACGAATGAACAGCAACATTGATGAAATGTTTTTAAAACAATATTTTGATGAATGTATATTAGATTTATTAATTGTAGCTATACATTATTCCAATAGATATACAAATGTAACTAATTTTATAAATGAAGAATGTAATAATGTGTCATTAATAGAGTATAGTAATTTTTTACATAAAACTATAGAACCTGAATTTTTGAAAAATTTTATTAAACAATTTTTATGGGATAACAAGATTTCCAATACATTTAATAAAGAATGTATTATAAGCCTTAATAATATGAAACGTTTATGGAATTCTTATTTATACGAAAAAAATTTAACTAATTTTTTAAATAATGATATTTTTAAAGAAAAATTAAATGAAGTTTTTATGATGGAAATCGAGTTAAATAGTGGTATAGAAGGGGATGAATATATAAATTATTTTGAAAGTCAATTAGTAAATAAAAACGTATTTGTAGGGATAGTGAGTGAAAAATTACCATCTATTAGTAATTTTCTAGAATATTGGGAAAATGAATTTTATTTACCAAATAATGTAACTTCAAATAACAGTAGTGAGTATTTTGAAGTAGAGGAAATAATTAATTTATTTAAGAAATATTGTAAAAAAAATAAATTATTATGGAATATTGATATAGCAACAATTTCCTATTTTTTAAACCATGATAAAACTTTTCTAAATAATGATCATATTAAGTATATTAATTTACCAAAAATAATAAAGGAACAATATCCCCAAATAATTTTAAATGGTGAAGTAAATAAACTTAAAAAAGAATATTATTTTGTTAAAAGTAAGGAATGGAGTAAACAAGATGAGGTGGGAAATTTTTTAAACAATTATTATATTAAAAAAAATTCAAATTTTTTAAGTATAAATAAAAGCTATGAAGAATATTCTAAATATAAATGTTCATTAAATGGAAGTAATAAATTATTGATGAATAAAGATTGTTTTATTATTCTATTATTACAAATAATAGATAATAATGAACTTTATATATTAGATGATTATATAATATATTATAAAGGCGAATTTCCTGAAGTTTCAAATTAATTTTGTTAAAATTATAAAACATTTTTTATAATTTTATATATTAGTTATAATAACATTAATAATATTTATTTTCTAGATTTGCGATGTTTTTTAGTTTTATTTGAATGTTTCTTAACAACGCCAAATTCACCTTTCTTAGCGAAAAATCCGTGTTTTTCGAGGCGTTTTTCCTTCTTTGCGGTTTTATGTTTTACTGCGGAAACAATACGTCCATGTTTATTCATAAAAAGATCAGATTTTTTTAAATCGCCACTGGTCTTATAAGCAGTTCCGTGCCATACTTGAGCTCTAGAACCTTCTAACATATCATATTTTTTGCCATTAATATGGTATTTGCCATCAGCGCCACGATCGTGTCTTTTCATTATAATTTATCTAAAGATAATAAATTTTTACTAAATGAAAGAATTACGGATTGATGATCCAGAACCTCCTGGTGCTCCATTCCATCTCTTATAAACATTTAAATCTTTATTAGCATATTCTAAATTTTTATTCCTAATATATGACGAATGTTCTAATAATCCTGATATGCGTGATATTTCAGTAGAATGACTATCATAATTATTTTTAATAGTTTTTTTATCTATTATATTGCACTTTTGAAAACAAACCTTTCTATCATAAGAATTATAACCCGGTATTACTTCTATGTCAACAATTTGACTTACATTATTGTATTTATTTGTAGCAGTCAAAGTAAAATAAGCATATGTAGATAAAGGTATATTATTCATTGAACCACTTGTTAATGTGGGTAAGAAATATCCATCAATATTAGCAGACCCATCTATAAAAGACTGAGATATATTACTAATATCGTAGAAAACATCAAAATTTCCTATATAATTATATGGTATTTTATCAGGCACAACTCTAAAATCTATAATTATTGGGTCTAATGGTATAAGTATGAATTCTGTAGATGAGACGCCAGTTCCTAAATTATTAGTAGCACTAATATATCCAGATATATCTGTTGATGTAACTTCCATATTATAAAAATCAATTACGTTAAATGATACGTCTTTAACACCAATCTTAGCATTTGTTATATTAATAAATTCACCACATAATGATATTGTTATATTTTCTATACCAGTTGTAGGTGTAAAACTAATTATTACGGGTTCTGTATATGCAAATACATCAGTATACGCAGATATACTTCCTGTTATATTTGTTGCAGTAATTTCATATTGTGTATTCCCTTTCACAGATGGTGTTACAATAAAATCGCCTGATGGAAGTGTCACTAATGCAGTTCCACAGATATCGGCAGATTGAAAATTCATGGTCATATCATATAATAAAGTTGTAGAATTACCGAATGGAATAAAACTAGGATCTGCGGTAAAATTAGTAATTTGGGGTATTACAGATAAATTACCAAAACAAATATCAAATTGATTACAAGTAGTATGAATTGTATCAGTATTACATACTGCTATACTAACTTCCGGTAGAGTAGTAGTTACTACAGCATTAATATTACTTAAATCTAATATTGCATATTCTAAATCAGGAAGTATAGCATTATTTACTTTAACATCAGTAAGTACTTGATTTAATCCAATTTGAGAAGTAGAAATATTAATATTGACAGTATTTACCGCTTTTTTAGGATTAAAATCAATTGTTGATGGTTGTGATAATATTTGTAAATAGCCGTCATATCTATATGGTGTTTCAGGATTACCATTATATATAAAATCTTTATATATTCCATTTTGTGTTCCCAATATTCTATCAACACCGGAAGTATCACGAAAGGTTACTTCTACAAAACTAGAATCTGTTGTTAATAAAGCTGGATCAGTATCAAAATTAATATCCCTACTGTTAGATTGATATCCAATGCCACCTGATAGTGGTACAAAATTTTTATTATTTATATTAATTAAAGTTGGTATATTATAATCAAAAATAGTTATTGGTCCTGATGGGTCAAGTTGTATATAACCTTTTGTTTGACCTACAACTATACTTGGTAAAGTCACATCACCAAAAATAAAAGGGGGTTGATATGGAGACCAATAATATACATTTGGTCCATATCCTTGACTACCTGTTGAAATATCTACACTATTATCTTCTCCATAAGAATTTATTACTTTAACCATTCCATAATTAAAAGGAGAATAAGCACTAATATCTGAATCATTTAAAACTGAAAATGATATATCAGTTCCCCCTATGTTAACATTACCAGCACCAGTAAAGTTTTCACCACAGATATTAAAATATGCAGATGGAACAGGTTGTGTTTTATCATATTCAATAGAATATATAATAGGTATAGCATATCCATCAAGTTGTATATATTGAAATTCTATATAAGAAGCTAAATTCGGTGGTGGTGCACAATTAGTTAATCTAGTTTCTATTCTTAAAGTATCTTCTGCGGTCAAAACAAATGGTGTTGTTAGAGGCATAATAATAGGTCCAGTAAATTGTGTAATTAGTTGTGTAAAGGCTTGAAATAAAGAAACCATTTGATTATTTACATAAAAATTAATGATTATATCAGTGGTAAATGAACCTGTAAATGGTGAAGGATAAAATGTCATATATAATTGTCTTACATCTAATGATTCAGTTGATACAACTATGTAATTATAATCAAAATTTTGCTGTTGAATATTTATATTAGGTGTTAATCCATAGTTTTCGTTATAGCTCATTAATATAATAGAATACTATTTTTCATAAAAATTGAACTGATTATTTAGATATTAATTGTGTTAATTATCTAGAAGAAATAGAATATCATATTAAATATGAATAACGAACCATTGGCTAAGGCTTATCAAAAAAAAACAGAAAAACAACATATCCTAGACAATCCCGATACTTATACGGGTTCAATGGATATGGTTGAAGAACAAGGATGGGTATTTGATAATAAAAATAACAAAATTATAAATACAAATTTTAACTACATTCCTGGTTTATATAAGTTATTTGATGAAGGAATTGTAAATTGTAGAGATCATGTAATACGTATGTCTAAAAAACAAAAAGAAAATCCTCAAGAAAAAATTTCACAAGTATCATATATTTCAATTTCTATTAATGAAGAAAATGGGATGATTACAATGGTAAATGATGGTGAAGGTATTGATATCGAGAAACATCCAGAATATAATATTTGGATTCCTGAATTGATTTTTGGTAATTTAAGAACATCGACAAATTATAATAAAGAAGAAAAAAAAATTGTTGGTGGTAAAAATGGTTTTGGTTTTAAATTAGTATTAATATGGTCTACATATGGTGAGATTGAAACAGTAGATGCTAAAAGAGGGTTAAAATATACCCAAGTATATAAAAATAATTTAGAAGTAAAGGAAGAACCAAATATAACTAAATGTAAAACCAAACCATATACACGTGTATCTTTCATACCTGATTTTCAACGTCTCGGTATATCAAAGTTTAATGAAGATTTTATTAGATTATTCAAGAAAAGGGTGTATGATATTTGTGCAATTACACCCAAAAATATTAAAGTCAAATTAAATGATGAATTACTACCAATTAAGACATTTACCCAATATGTAGATTATTATATTGGTGATAAAGGGGAAACAAAAAGGTTGTATGAAACACCCAATGAAAGATGGGAATATATAGTTTGTGAAACAATAGTTGATGAATTTGCATGTGTTTCATTTGTTAATGGTATTTATACTAGTAAAGGAGGCAAGCACGTAGATTATATTATGAATCAAATTATAAGGAAGTTATGTTTGTATATTAAGAATAAGAAAAAAGTAGATGTAAAACCTACTGCAATAAAAGAACAACTGATGATATTTTTAAGATGTGATATTGAAAATCCAAGTTTCGATAGTCAAACGAAGGATTATATGAATACCCCAGTTACGAAGTTTGGTTCATCTTGTAATGTTAGTGATAAATTGATTGAAGATTTGGCAAAGATGGGCATTATGCAATCTGCACTACAAATTACAGAAATTAAGCAAACCAAAGACGCAAAGAAGACTGATGGTAATAAAACAAAAACAATTAGAGGCATACCTAAATTAGTAGATGCGAATAATGCAGGAACAAAAAATAGCAAAGATTGTATTTTAATATTTTGTGAGGGGGATTCAGCTAAGGCAGGTATTGTTTCAGGCTTATCTAAAGAAGATAGAAATATTATTGGTGTATATCCAATGAAAGGTAAAATAATGAATGTTAGGGGTGAAGCGATACAAAAAATAAATACTAATAAAGAAATTAGTGAAATAAAGCAGATTTTAGGTTTAGAAACTAGTAAAGTGTATGAATCTATACAAGATGTATATGAAAATTTAAGATATGGTAGAATAATGTTTATGACAGACCAAGATTTAGATGGGAGTCATATTAAAGGATTAGGTATTAATTTGTTTGGTTCACATTGGAATAGTTTGTTCAAATTAGATGGGTTTATAGGGTTTATGAATACACCCATACTTAAAGCAAAAAAAAATTCACAAACGTTATTGTTTTATAACGAAGGTGAATATAATAAATGGAAGGAAACTAACAATTCACAAGGTTGGAACATAAAGTATTATAAAGGTTTAGGAACAAGTACAGGCTCTGAATTTAAAGATTATTTTAAGAATAAAAAAATTGTTGGATTTAATTATAGTGGTGATTGTTGTGAGAATAATATAGATAAGGTATTTAATAAAAAACGAAGTGACGATAGAAAAGAATGGTTAAAAAATTACAATAGAAAAGATTATTTAAATACGGATATTGGACAAATAACATATAGTGATTTCATTAACAAAGAATTTATTCACTTTTCAAAGTATGATTGTGATAGATCAATACCAAATGTTATGGATGGATTAAAAATTAGTTTGCGTAAGATTCTTTATAGTGCTTTTAAGAAAAATTTGACAAAGGAAATTAAAGTAGCACAATTTAGTGGCTATGTTTCAGAACATAGTGGGTATCATCATGGTGAAGCAAGTTTAAATGCAGCAATTGTTGGAATGGCACAAGATTATGTTGGTAGCAATAATATTAATTTGTTGATGCCAAATGGACAATTTGGAACTAGATTAGTAGGTGGAAAAGATAGTGCTTCAGAGAGATATATATTTACAGAATTAAATAAAATCACAAGAATGATATATAATCCATTAGATGATAATATACTTAATTATCTAGATGATGATGGCACATTTGTAGAACCATTATATTATTTACCCATACTACCGATGATTTTAGTTAATGGAACAAAAGGGATTGGAACTGGTTTTAGTACAGAAGTTATGTGCTATAACCCAAAAGAGTTAGCTAATATATTGTTAAAAATGCTAACTGGAGATCCATCATTTGACTTAGATTTAGATAGTTTAATACCATTTTATAAAGGCTTTAAAGGAACTATTCATAGAATTGAAGCAAAAAAGTATTTGTTTAAAGGTGTATATAAAATTACTGGTAAAGACAGCATTACTATCACAGAACTACCTATTGGAAATTGGACAGATGATTATAAAGCGTTTTTAGAAACACTTATTGATGGTGGAGAAAAGAAAAAACCTATATTAAGACATTATGTAGATTTAAGCACAGATACAAATGTTGAAATAACAGTTAATTTCGTAAAAGGTGGTTTAGCAAAATTAGATACTAAGGTATTACCTGATACGATTAATGATGTTGAGAAGATATTGAAATTGACGTGTTTCAACAATACTAGTAATATTCATTTATTTAATCATGAAGATAAATTGGTAAAATATGATAGTGTTAAAGATATAGTTAAGGAATATTTTGATGTAAGATTGAGTGCATATGATAGAAGAAAAACATATATCTTAAACCAATTAAAAAAAGAGTTGAAAGTATTATCAAATAAAGAAAAATATATTAAAGATTTGTTAGAGGATAAAATAGATTTAAGACGTAAGACAAAAATAGAAATAACTGATTTAATGAAAACACATAAGTTTGACTTAAGTGAAGAAACGAATGATTTTAATTACTTAATTAAAATGTCAATGGACATGGTAAGTAGTGAAAATGTAAGTAAATTAATGAAAGAAAAACAAAATAAGCAAGACCAATGTAGCAAATTAGAAAGCACTACAGTAAAACAATTATGGATAGATGAGTTATGTATGTTATCAATGTAGATTATTAAAGTGTAATAAAAAATATTTTTATTGTATTTTTATTGTATTTTTATTGTATTTTTATTGTATTTTTATTGTATTTTTATTGTATTTTTATTGTATTTTGTTCTTTAGTTATCACATAAATCTTTATCTATGTCATAAAATTTTAGGATAAGTGCATTTCTTTTACCCATAATAACTTTATTTACTTTATGAATTTCATTCGAATTAAAGAGAACAACATCACCATACGTAGGTTTAAATATACCATCAATAAAGAGGAGTTCTACACCTGTAAAATCTTGACCATGTGAATTAAAATATACAACCATTGTGTATTTAGGACGTCTTTTCATATCCCAAAGACCATAAACTTTATTGTTATGAAGTCCAATTTCATCAATATGCTTCATGTTTTTTATATTTTCAACAGGATGACAAACAACACTTCTATTATCAAAGTGCCAATCCATTCCATATTGAGTTTTATAGTGTTGATTATGAAGAGTAGAATTTCTGATAACTACGTCAAAATTATTTAGAAGACAAAAGTTGTTAATTTCAGTTGGTAATTCCAACTCTTCAATAATATTCATAATATTATGTTGAATGTATTCCTTTATACATTCTGGTTCTTCTTGTATCCTAATTAAAGTCTCCAAATGATAATGCCACATTTTATCTTTGACATTACCATAAAATCTTTCAGCATAAAGTTTGTCTTTGTAGTATAAGTTTGTAGCATGCTGAAGCATTAACACGTTTTTGACAGATTCGTTTGTGAAGTCCATGATGTTCTTGTTTGTTGAGAAGAGATTGAGTAGCTATCTTGTATAATTTAGTTAATGTTTTAACTAAAAAAGCACTTCAATTTTTTGACGTTTAGTCTAAAATATTTATGTTTTAATTTTAAAATATAAATAATTATAAGAATATATATGGGATTAATGGGAATGTTTAGTAGTATTATGCCAAAAATGAGTGTGTCAAGAAATACAAAAAAAAACGATGTTGTTGTTATGGAAAACCCAGATGTTGTTGTTATAGAAAACCCAGATGTTGTTGTTATGGAAAACCCAGACGTTGATGTTATGGAAAACCCAAACGTTGATGTTATGGAAAAACCAGAATATTATTTACCTTCACGGATAAACAAAGAAATTAAAAAACCTCTTATTCATCAATATATAGTAAAATTTAACAGGTTTAATAAGAAACCAGTAAAATTTCATATTTCAGCTTACAGTCCAAGAAATGCTTATGAGCAATTAGTCTATAAATATTCATTTAAGTTAAATCCCATTTTATATAATTATAAAGATGCTACAATTAGAGAGAAAAACATTAAAACCATGGTTTAAGTTCAAGTGTTTTAGTTTTATAACTGGACATGCTTGGTCTATCAATAGGTTCAACAAGTGTACTAACATCTAATTTATATTTCATATATCCTTCGGCTTCTCCTAATACTTGTTTTATACAATAATCTAATACAATATCATTTAAATCTTCAATTTGTTTAGATATTTGATTAGGTAAATTAGCCGAATGTTGTAAATATACTGATCTCATAATAATTTTAAGTGTATCAGGGTCTTGCTGTCCAATTAAATATTCATTATTAGATTGTTTATATACATTTGCACGAATACCATTTTGAATAATTTGCATATTTTGTTCTGAGAAAAAAGCCATAGATAATGGTGAAACTTGCCAGTTACCATTTAAAGCATCTTGAAAAGATGTGGATTGATTAATAGGTATTTTATCTGCTAAATCAAATTGGTTAGGTTGATGATTTAAAATATCTACTCTTCCATTAATATTCATAATATATAAATTATAGAAAAAAATATTTATATATTTTATATAATGTTTCAAAAAATGGTTGCGATTATTGCGTTTTCAATATTGATCATAACTTTAATATTAACAGGAATATTCTTAGCTAGGAGAAAAGGAACAGGTAACTACCCTCCAGTTGTAGGAACTTGTCCTGATTATTGGGAAGAACAAAAAGTAGATAATAAAAATATGTGTGTAAATGTTAAAAATTTAGGGAATTGTGGCATAGATAAAAAGGATTTTAATATTACTGAATTTAAAGGAGAAATCGGTAATTGCCATAAAAAGAGATTTGCGGAAAATTGTGATTTAACTTGGGACGGTATTACGAATAATGCTAATATATGCAAATAAATGTTTCTTGTATAATAATTAAAAACTTATTATACAATAATTATAAAAATACATAATAATATGGTAATATTTATTAAATATAGTTATGAAGAAGCTATGAAAGAATATACTAATAAATGGAATTTATTATTTGATGATTTACCTGATGATATAAAAGAATATATATATGATAATTTTTTAGATAGAAAATGTCTTATGTTTTTAAATAAAGAAAATTATAAAAAATATCATCATCAATTAATAAATTATATACCTGCACATCATTATATGTATTATGTAAAAGACATAACAGAAAATAATATGGGTTTTGTTTTTACCCATTTATTGGACGAAATGTTTAAAACATGGATGAAAATGAAAAATATATCTTATAATCAAAAAGTTTATAAGAATTTTATTAGTTTAATTGTTAATGAGTTTTGTAAATATAATGATAATGATACTATTGTTCAAATAATAAATAATAAATTCAATAGTTTAAATAAAAATATGCGTTGTTTTATTTAATGAATTTAATATTTTCAGAGTTTAAAAATATTAAAATATAATAAATATTAGTATATTAATAATATGAATAAAATAGATTTTAATAAAATTTTGAATAGAGAAAATGAAATTATGTTGATAAAAGAAATGTTATATAATTTTGAATTGAAAAAAAAAGAGTTAAATATAGTGAGGGGAATTTATATTTATGGTGAAACAGGGTGTGGTAAAACCCATTTTATAAATAATATATTAAATGAAATGAATTATGATGTTATAACATATGATTCAAGTGATGTAAGAAATAAGCAGATAATAAATAATATTACAAAAAATAATTTAAGTGACCGAAATATTTTCGATTTATTTGAAAATAAAAAAAGGAAAATCGCAATAATTATGGACGAAATAGATGGAATGAATAATGGAGACAAAGGTGGGATTAATAGTTTAATAAAATTAGTAAGACCTAAAAAAACAAAAAAACAAATGAATGAAGAAATTGCTAATGTTCCTATTATAATTATTGGTGGTGTTCATATTAATAAAAAGATAAGTGAACTTATGAAAACAACTTTGAATATTAGATTGTATTCTCCTGTTGATTATCAAATTATTAAAATATTAGATAATTTATTTGTAAATGAAGCAACACCAAATTTAAATGTTATAAAAGATTTTATAAACCAAGATTTAAGAAAATTAACATTAATTTATAATATTTATGTAAAAAATAGAACAAAATTTTTTAATATTCTAAATATTTTATCAAAAAAAACAATTTATAAAGATCCAAAAGATGTAATTAAAGATATGTTTAATGAATGTTATTCATTGAAAGAACATAATAAATTAAATGAAACTGATAGGACTACAATTAGTTTATTATGGCATGAAAATATTATAGATAAATTACCTATAAATACTCATACTTCAGGTAAAGATATGATAGATTTATATTATAAATTTTTAGAAAATTATTGTTTTGCTGACTACATAGATAGAATAACTTTCCAAAAACAAATATGGCAATTTAATGAAATGAGCAGTTTAATTAAAACTATGTATAATAATAAACTTTACCATGAAAATATTATAAATTTAGTGCCTTCAAAAAAAAACATTAAGAATAAAAATTTACTTGAAAATGATATAAAATCTACATCTAATGATATTAGATTTACTAAAATATTAACTAAATATTCAACAGAATATAATAATAAAATTTTTTTAAATGAATTATGTATTAAAATGAATCTTGATATAAAAGATTTATTATGCTATGCAGAATCAGTTTATAAAAATAATGATTGCGATAATATTATTAAAAACAATGAAGAATTGTACAATAAATTAGATATTATTCGATTAGAAAAATTTAAAAATCGTTAACTCTTCAAAATATAATAAATAATATTAAATATAATAGTAATATTATTTATACCTAAATAATCTGTAATTTAGTATTGCATTACATTTGTTGCATTATCTTAGTTCTCCTTTCTCTCCATTTTGCCTTTAAATCCGTTGGAATTGTGATAATATGTTCCTTTCGAACAAGATTAGCCATTTCATATTGCTCTGGGGAATCAAAATAATACTTATCTACACCAAAATCTCCTGCAACTTTTACACACCATAATAAATATTCACCTTTTGAACCATATGTAATATTATCGTATTCAGCACCAGTTAATGCATTTACTACTGGTTCTCCAATTGTTTGTTTACCAAAATGAAAATTACCTAGTGATTGAATATATTCTTTATCTACACTCATTTTATTATAAATAACTAATATACTTATCTGTTTTTTCTTTAAATAACTTTATAAATATTAAATAGTTTAGTATTTATAAAGTTATTTTTTGTTCATTAATCTTAGATACTAACTTACTTATAACGGTTTTATTTAATTCTAATTGTTTTTTCATATTAGTAAGTTCAATATCTTTTTGTTTTATAGTTTCTTGCTG
>Ga0233412_10001141_pt1 | contig 14290 bp, 17 predicted proteins | sample Na_anoxic_4_MG_FD_180667 | JGI IMG/M metagenome (GOLD analysis project Ga0233412, IMG submission 180667) | Seawater microbial communities from Saanich Inlet, British Columbia, Canada - Na_anoxic_4_MG | ecosystem: Environmental > Aquatic > Marine > Inlet | place: Canada: British Columbia...
ATCAAGAAGAGTCTAACGAAGACGAAGTTTGTTTTTTTTACTTATGATTATAAAAGAAAATAGCGGGTGGTGGTTATTAGAGTACAATGACAAGACCACAATAAACACAACCAGTAAAACAGATTTTAAAAGTTTTAATTTGTGTTTGAATTAGGGTGTTTTTTGAAATTTAGGGTATTTTTTATTTTTCAAAATGTACGTTTAAATGCTGTATTGTATGTTTAGGGTAAAAGGTACTTTTTTTTCCTAAGTGTATACATATTTTTAAAAACAATTTTTTTTTCAAACGGCCTGTTTTATAGGGTATCATTAAAGAAATAAATACTGTAATTATATAATACGGGTAAGGGAAAACAGAAATTTATACCCCAAAACAGCTAAATCTTTGTTTGCGGTTAGTGTACGCTGTTTTTAACCAAAAAAACGTACCCTAAGCCACTTTAAAAAATACCCTAAGAAATAAAAACGTACCCTTTTACAAAAACATTAATATTTATCATTATCTTTACTAAATAATAAGACTTCCTACATTATAAACTTATTAAAAGCATTTAACCCGCTATAAGATTCGAGGACGTAGGAAGCCAAGATGATTATAGCGGGTTTTTTATTTTAAAATCATTATGCAGAAAAGAATTAACAGAAACAACCAAACCCCAAACGGTAACAAAGGAATTACTCCTTTATCACTATTAGAAAAGAAGAAACAAAGAGAAGAAGCTAGAAAACAAACTAAACTAAAGACTGATGAATTATAGGGTATCATATTTTAAAGGGACGTTTGACTCAATAGAGTTAAAGTCTATGGATATTTTCACAGTTCTTGAAGAAATAAAGACTGAAAAATATAAATCATTAATAGCTAATATTAGATTATTAACCGATAAGGACGAAAGAAACGAATTAAAAAAGACTTCTTTACCTATGGTTACTTTTTCTGGTACTTTTAGCACTAGAAACAAATCACAGATAAAAAAATCTTCTGGTTTAGCGATGATGGATTATGATGGTATTGAAAAACTAGATGATCTAATTGAACAGGTTAACAAAGATAAATTTACTTTTGCGTCTTTCGTTTCTCCTTCTGGTAATGGCCTAAAAGTATTGGTTAAAATACCACCTGTGGCCACTGATGAAGTTTACAAAGAGTATTATTTAGAGTTACAAAAACACTTTGATAAATATGCTAAAACTGATGATTCTACAAAGGATATTAGTAGAGGTACTTATTTATCTATTGATAAAAATTTATTTATCAATCCAGACTCTGAAATGTTTACTGATAAATATAACCCACCAGAAAGGATTGAAAGAGTAGTTACAAATGTTCCCTTAACAGATCAAAATGAAATAGCTGATAGGCTTGAAAAGTGGTTTAAAAAGAATTATAGCACAATAGAAAATAGGAATACAAACCTTTACAAATTTGCTAGAGCATTAAACAGCTACGGAGTAAACCAAAATACAGCAGAATATTATATTTTAAGATACTCACAAGTAGATTTTAAAGAGGATGAAATATTACTATTAATCAATTCAGCATATAAAAATACAGCTGATTTTGGTACTAACTCTTTTGAAGATGAAAAGAAAGTACAAAGTATTAAAATGAAGGTTATCGCTGGTGTTGCTGTTGGTGAGGTTGAAGGAGTAAAAGAAGAAGCGTTAAAACTAGAAATTGATAAACATAAGAACGATTTAAAAAAGGACGAATTTTGGTATTATACTGAAAAGGAAGTAATCAAAATGGCCACGTTTAGATTTTTAAATTACTTAGAGAATAACAACATATCTAAATATTATCCTTCTTCTGATAGTGGTTATTTATATATTAAAAAAGATGATAATTTCATAAAGGAATTTGACGAGAACAGAATAAAAGATTTTACTCTTTCAGATTTAAGGCAAAGGGGTATAATTGACGCTTTTGAAATGTGTGCTGGTAGCTTAATGACATTTAATAAAAACTTTCTTTCAATGCTCTCAACTTCTGATATTGATATACAAAGAGATACGAAAGAAGAAAGTTTTATTTACTATAATAATACAGCGGTAAGAACAACAAAAGATAGTATTAATATATTACCCTATTCCGATATTAAAGGACTTGTTTGGGAGGACCAAGTAATAAACAGAGATTTTAAACCAGCAGAAGAAAGCGAAGGAGAGTTTAAGACTTTTATATGGAAAATAGCAGGAGAAAACAAAGAAAGATACTATACTTTTAAATCTGTTATAGGTTACCTTTTGCACTCTTACCAAAACGAGGGAAAACCAAAAGTAATCATATTTAATGATGAAATGATTTCAGACGTACCAAACGGTGGGAGCGGTAAAGGTTTAATTCACAAAGCTATAAGCCATATAAAAAGACTATCTACTATTAATGGTAAAGGTTTTGATCCTACTACTCAATTTGCTTACCAAACAGTAAACACAGATACACAGGTTTTGCTATTTGATGACATTGACAGAAACTTCAAATTTGAGAACTTATTTAGTTTAATTACAGAGGGACTAACAATAGAGAAAAAAGGAAAAGATGCTATTAAAATACCATTTAATGAGTCCCCTAAAATATCAATCACAACTAACTACACAGTAAAAGGTGAAGGTAGTTCACATCTTAGACGAGTTTTTGAGGTGGAAATGGCTAGTTATTTCAATGATAAAAACACACCAGAGGATGAGTTTGGCCACTTGATGTTTAGTGATTGGAATGATGAAGAGTGGTCAAAGTTTGATAATTATATGATTAGGTGTATACAATACTTTTTAAAAAATGGCCTAGTAGAAAGTAAAACTGTAAACCTAGACGAAAGAAAACTAAGAAATGAAACGAGTTCTGAATTTATTGAGTTTATGGATTCGTTTGAGTGGGATGGATCAAGACGTTGGATAAAAACAGAGCTTAAAGATTTGTTTATAGCTGAGAATGAAGAGTTGAAATATGCCAAATGGTTTACGACTACAAAATTTAATAAGTGGGTTACATTATACACCGACATACGGCACGAGATAGGAATGACAGAGGGTAAAACCAACGGTGTTAAATGGAGGTGTATAGAGAAAATAGGGTTTTAATTATGGAAATTATATTGAGAGCAGACCAACAAGAATTGGTTGATAAAATAAATAAAAGCACAGATAAAAGGAACTGTATACAATCACCAACAGGTAGTGGTAAAACAGTAATATTTTCATACATAGCTAATAATTTTATAGGTAAAGTTTTGATACTGGTAAACAAAAAAGAGTTATTAGATCAAACTATTAAATGGTTAAAAGGTGATACAAGTAAAATAGAAGCTGGTAAAAAACAAAAACATAAAGACGCAAATGTTACTATTGCAATGGTAGAAACATTTAATAACCTAATTAAAAAAGATGCTGTTAATATTAATGATTATGATTTAATTATAGCTGATGAAGTTCATAACCTACAATTTACAAAAGTGTTTAGTGGTTATGAAAATAGACTTTTAGGATTTACGGCCACACCTACAACAGATAAAAAAGAACGCTGGTATACTTGTGAAACGTGTGAAGAAAAACACGATAATCATATTATTTGTTGCGGTAATAAAACACTAAAAACAGTTAAAAATATATCTCTAAATCAATGGTACGGAAAATTAATAACAGGCACAGCAATAAGTGAATTAATTGATATGGGTAAGCTTGTTGATGTTAGAGATTTTGTGTGTGACACTCCTAATTTAGATAAGTTAAAGACAGACTCCACAGGCCAATTTACAGCTAAATCAGAAGATGATGTTTTTGGCCAATTTGTATCTATTGAAAACCTAATTGATAACTATAAAAAAGAGTGTTTAGGTTTAAAAACAATGATATTTAACTCTAATATTTCAGTAAACGAAAAAGCTTATAATGCTTTTTTAGATTTAGGTTATAACGTCAAATCATACGACTCAAAAACAAAAGAAGATAGGCTAAAAATAGTAGAATGGTTTAAAAAAACACCTAAATCTATATTAATGAGTGTAGGTTGTTTTACTACTGGTTTTGATGTAGATAATGTCGAAGCTATAATAATGAATAGAGCTACTAGAAGCCTTAGTTTGTACCATCAAATAGTTGGAAGAGGTGGCCGAACTTGTGAAGAAGAAAATAAAATTGATTTTAAATTTATAGATTTAGGGGGTAATGTAGACAGGTTTGAACACAGTTGGTCTGATGATTACGATTGGGAAAAAAACTACTATAATGAAGAGATAAAAATATTTGAAAATGTAGATGAAGTTTGTGATAATTGTGGGTGTATCTTCTTATTAGAGCATAAAGATCAAGAATGCCCAGAGTGTGGCCACGTAAACGAACCACCAGAAAAAACAGGTAAAAAAAAGGAAGGCATAAATTCAATAGCAGAAGAAAGAAAGAAAGAAATGAAACCACCAACAGCTAAAAATATAATAAAAAGAGCAAGGGAGAAAAACTTAGATATTAACGAAGCTAAAAACCTAACAGCCGAACTGATATTAAGAATGTTTAAAAGAAGCAGAACAACAAAAGAAGCAGTAGCTAAAAACAATGATTACTTATTAAAAAGAATAAATGAAATTATACTACCCATCTATTTTGAACTTCATAACCCAGATAAGGGAATAGAAGGTAATAGAAACAGGACTATTGAAGATTTTAAAAACAAAGTAGTAAAGAAAATAAATAAATATTATGAAGATAAGTGAAGAGCAAATACAACGATCAATAATAAAATGGTTTAGAAACAAATACTGTTTAAAACATCATACACCTAGATACGCTATATTTTCAGTACCTAATGAAGCAGCTTATAAAAACAAAAAATTTATACTTACAGGACTCATGCAAGGTGTTTCTGATTTAATAGTTGTAATTGACAGTAAAACACTATATTTTGAGTTAAAGACAGCAACAGGTAAACAAAGTCCTAAACAAAAAGAATTTGAAGAAACAATAAAAAAACTTAATCAAGAATACTATTTAGTAAGATCACTAGAACAATTTAAAACTATAATTAAAAACTATTTATTATGAAACCAATAACCAATTCAACAAAAGCAATAGTATTAACTATTCTATTCATGACAGTTATATTCATTTTCTGTCAAGAGAAAACTTACAACTATAAAAAAGTTAATTCTATCGAATATAACCCCACGTTTAACGAAAAATACCCTATAATAGACACGTTAACACCCTATTACAAAAACACAAACCCAATTTATTTACGTATATTTACAGTAGCAGGTCACACTATCATTGGAGAGCTTAACGGTGGTAGTAGGACCATATTAATACACGACCTACCAAACTGTAAAAAGTGCAAAGATTATTTCTTATCTTTACACAGTCATGGAGGAGAACTTAAAGAATCTAATTGTAGCAGTGCCAGTGATAGGGGTACTCCTGTACTTCCTTAACTACTTCATAAAAAACTATGAGGAAGAAAAAAAGATTAATAAAGAACGTGATAAACAAGATTCAGAAATAATAGTAGGTCTTAAAAACCACTTAGAAGAATCTAACAAAAAACAAACAGAGGTAAGCTACAAGATTGATGACATACATAGGAAACTTGACAAATGACAGCACACCAAGAACACATAAGAAACGAGAAGGAAGCCATCATTAAATACCTGTTTTCTATAAAAGAAAAAGTAAAAGAATCAGTTATAAAAGATGAAAAATAACTATCTTTAATATTATTATTTGTGTTTGTTTGATGTTCAGAAATCCATTGCTTATCTAAGTGATGGATTTTTTTGTAAATTGTATTTCAATATTTGAATTGTATTGATTATGGATAAACGTGTAAATAATGGTGGTAACAGCACCAAAGCAAAAGGAGTAGACAAAAGAAAGAACGCTTATAGAGAAGCGGTAGAAGAAGCTATAACACCAAAAGATATTATAGAAATACTACATAAATTTAAAGAGTTGTTTATAGTTAATGAAGATATTCAAGCAGGTAAAACTGTTTTAGAGTATTGTGTAACTAAACCAACAACAGAAATAGATTTAAAAAATAACGGTGTAACTATTATACCAACGGTAACAATAACACAAAAAGAAGCAGACAAAATAAACGCTGAAATAGATGACGAATGTTAAAGATGGATTAAAAAAAGAGAGGTTACAAAAAGACTTCTTATATTTTACTCGCTACTTCTTTAAACAAAACTATAACAGGAAATTTGTAGTATCTCCACATCATCAAAAAATAGCTAATAAATTACAAGAGGTTATTGATGGTAAGTGTAAAAGGTTAATAATTAACATTGCACCAAGATACGGTAAAACAGAGTTAGCAGTAAAAGCATTTATAGCTTATGGGTTCGCTTTAAATCCTAGATCTAAGTTTTTACACGTTTCATACTCTCAAGAGTTAGCAGTAGCAAACAGTGAAGAGGTAAGAGATAGTTTTATTTTAAGCCCTGAATATGATAGATTCTTTAATGTAGGGTTAAAACCAAGTAGTACAGCTAAAAAGAAATGGGAGACTAAAGATGGTGGTGTATTATATGCAACTGCCACAGGTGGACAGGTTACTGGTTTTGGTGCTGGTGATGTAGATAGTGAAGATGATTTTTTTAACGACTATCAACAGACAAGTAAATTCAGTGGTGCTATCGTTATTGATGACCCTATAAAGCCAGAGGATGCAGATCACCCGTTGATTAGAAACAAGGTTAATCAAAGGTTTGAAAGTACATTAAAAAACAGGGTAAACAGTGTCAACACACCTATAATAATTATCATGCAGCGTTTACATGAGGATGATTTGTGTGGTCACTTAATTAACGAGTATGGTAATGAATGGGACGTTTTAAAACTACCTTGTATTGATGATGAGGGAAAACCCTTGTGGGAGTTTAAACACGATTTAGAATGGTTACAAAAAGAACAGTCTAAAAACCCTATTAACTTCTCTCGCCAATATATGCAAAACCCTAAAAGTAGAGAAGGTTTACTTTATGGTGACAACTTCAAAACATACAACGAAATACCAAGCGGCAAAAGGTTTAACTACACAGATACAGCAGATAAAGGTGCTGATTATTTATGTAGTATTTCTTATGTAGTAAATGGTGGTTATGCTTATGTTTTAGATGTTGTATATGATGATAACAAGAACGAAATAACAGAGCCAATAGTAACAGATAGTTTAAAGAAAAACAATGTAGGAACGTGTTATATTGAGTCTAACAATGGAGGTAGAGCTTTTAGTAGGAATGTAGACAGATTATCAAAAGAAATAGGTAACGGTAAAACAGTGTTTAAACCTTTTCATCAATCTAAAAATAAAGAAGCTAGAATACTAAGCAATGCTTCTAACGTTTTAAACCATGTAATAATGCCTAATGATTGGAGTACAAGGTTTCCAAAGTTCTACAAATCTGTAACAGGTTTCTTATCACAAGGCAAGAATCCGCACGATGATGCGGAAGATACTTTAACAGGTGTATATGAAAAATCTTTAAAAAGCGAGTTTTACGCGGGATAATTTCGTATTTTTATAAAATATACTCTGTTTGAATGAATTATTTCAAAAAACAACTATTAAACATCGCAGTAAAAAGCGGTGTTATTTCTTTAGATACTAATAAAAACTATTTCTCTTCGGAATGGGTAGGTAATAACTTCGGCTTTGGTTCATACGAAAACGACAACAAGCTAATAAATGAATCATATAAAATTAATAACGCTGTTTACTCTGTCGTAAACTTATCTAATCAAACCAGTACATCTATTCCTTTTGTTCTATGTGAACAGACTAAAGATGGTGATGAGTTAGTAGAGTCAGGAGGTTTGTTTAACCTATTACAAAACCCAAACGATAAACAAGTGTTTAAAGAGTTCCATGAAGAAGCTTTAACATATTTACTTTTAACAGGTGATTTGTTTTTACATGGTATTTCTCCTGTTGGTTTTAAAGATGCTATACAAGAGCTTAACGTATTACCCTCTAACTGTACCGAGTTAAACTATAACTATAAGAATGAATTAATCTCTTATGATTATACTTTAAACGGTACAACTACTACAATACCTATTGAAGAGATTTGGCATGGTAAGTACATCAACCCAACAAAAGAAGGTTTAGAATTTGGTAGAGGGTTAAGTCCTTTACAAGCTGGATACAGAACCATAACAGCATCTAATGAGAATCTAACCGCAATGGCTTCGGTTTGGAATAATAAAGGTGTAAGCGGTCTTTTAACATCTAACACAGATGAAACACTAAGCCCCGAAGAAGCTAAGGGAGTGCAAGACGCTGTAAATAATAAATTAGGAGGTTCTTCTAAAGCAAACGGAGTTGCAGCAACAACGGCTAATGTTAGGTTTGAACAGATTGGTATGAGTGGTTCTGATATGGAACTATTACAATCAAGTCCGCAACTACTTAGAGGTATTTGTATGTTATACGGTGTTGATCCTGCTTTATTAGGTGATACGGAAAGCCGTAAGTATTCTAACCTTAAAGAAGCTGAAAAGAGTTTATTTGTTCGTTCTGCTATACCTAACAATGAAAGATTAATATCTTACTTAAATAGATTTGTTGTTCCTGCGTGGTCCTTGTTAGATGGTAAAGATTATATTATCAAACAAGACTTAACAGAAGTTGAAGCGTTGCAACCTGACAAAAAAGTACAAGCAGAAAAGAATAAGATTATATCAGAATCATTAACAGCCCTGTTATCATCTAACTTATCACCAGAAACAAAAGAAATATTATTAATTGATATTCATGGCTTAGAGCCTGACAAAGCAAATACGTTAGCTTATGGACAAATTGAGCAGGGACTTAATCAAGAAATTGAAGAAGATACAACAGAAGAAACAGAACAGTAACAAAGTAATTCTTAAAGATGATTTGCAAAGAACTAAATAAAGAGTTTGATACTAAAGAGTTAATGTTTGCTGAATTAAAAGCTAACAAAGAACTAATTATCAAAGAAAAGAAAGCTAGTATTTACAAATCTTGTGATAAAGGTGTTGGTATTGTAGCTAAATCTTTAAAGTTAGAAGCTAACAAAGATGTATTTAAAGAAGATAATTCTTATTACATAGCTGTTAATACTACTAATGTTTTAGATTCTCATGGTGATTTACACATTAAAGGAATTTGGAATAAAACAATTCAAGAGCAACAGCAAAAAAACTACCTTCTTTTAGATCATAAAATGGAGATGGGTAGTGTAGCTGTTAAAAAAGAAAACGTTGAAATGTTTTTAGCTGATATTCCTTTTTCATCTGTTGGAAAATCATTTGAAGGAACTACACAAGCTCTTATTTATAAGGTATCAAAAGACAATGTAATTAACCCTATTGCAAAAGAGTGGTTAGAATCTGGTGATGATATAGAGGCGTCTGTAAGGATGCAATATGTTAATGTAGAGTTAGCTATGAACTCTGATGATAAACGAGATAAAGCAGAGTTAAAAACGTTTAACGATAATATTAACAATATAGCTAACAAAGGAGATTTTGAAGAGCTTACTCACTTTTGGGTAGTTAAAGAAGCTAAGAATTTAGGAGAGTCATCATTAGTATTGATGGGTTCTAATAGTAGTACAGGAGTAATTGAAGCCGTTGTAGACACTTCAAAACAAATAGATGAGCCGTTGAAAGACACTCAAAAAGAAGAAAAGGAAATTAATTATTTATTTTAAATTTAATAAGATGTTTGTAAGAAAAACAGTTGAAGAAGTATTGGCATTAGATAAAGATCAGTACAAAGATTATCAAATAGCTAAAGAAGCTAACGATATACAAAAAGCTAAAGAACAAGTTGAATCTATGTTGGCTGTTAAAACGGCACAGTCTGAACTAGAAGACAAGCTTAAAGCTCAAGGTTTAGAAATGGCTAAGATGAAAAATGAAACATCTGTAAAAGGTGAATCTAAATCTGTATTAGCTAAGGCTATCGAAGAAAAAGGAGAAGCTATTAAGGCTTATGCTAAAGGTGGTGAATCAAGAGTAGAATTAGTTTCTGAAAAAGCTATTACTGACTATTCAAACCTTACTCAAACAGGACAACTTGACCAAGTAGATAACACGCTATCTAAAATTGCAGTTAAAGCTCCTGTTTTATTACCATTGTTTAAGAAAAAAGCAATGATTACAGAAACTTATTCTTACAGAGATCAAACTTCTGCTGTTAGAGATGCTAAAGGTGTTGCTAAATGTGCTACTGGGTTTACTTCTTTAACTAAAGAAGAGATTGGAATGGTTCGTATCAATGACGTATTGTACAAAGATACAATGGACATCTGTTTAGATTATGCTTCTGATTTTTCTTTCGTAGAATCTGAATCAAGAGAATTGATTAATGAATCAATGGTGTTTAAATTAGATACTGATTTATTATTGGGTACTAATACAAGTACATCAATGAACTCTATTGATAATGTATCTAGTGAGTTTAGTGCTGCTAATGCTGCTTGTGTTTTGACTACTTCTATTCAATCTGCAAACTATTCAGATTTGATTTTAGGGATGGCTACACAAATATTTGAGTTAGGTAAACAAAACTTTTGGAGAGCAAATGTAGCAGTAGTAAACAACTGTGATTACTTCAAGTTTGTGCAATCTGCTAAAGATACTCAAGGACGTTATTTAGACCCTAGAGTCTCTACTGTTGGAGGTAACACTTACATCGGTGACATTATGATTGTACCAAGTACAGACGTAGTACAGAATACTGTTTATGTAATGGATACTTCTAAAGGTACTATTTTAGACAGACGCTCTGTATCATTGGCTTTATCTACTGAGCATAAAGAAAACTTTGTAGATGGTTTTGGTACTTTGTTAGCAACTGCTAGACTTCAATTCTTAGTGAAAAGAAACGATGCTAACGCTTTTATGAAGTGTTCAGATGTTGCGGCAGCAATTACAGCTATCACAGCAGCATAACCAAAAATAGAGGGGGTTTAATTACTCCCTCTTATTTATATGAATATTATTTTCATTAAGGAATACCTTACTTACAAGGTGGGAACGGTATTTGTAAAAACAGATAAAATGACAGCAGAAAGATTAATATCTTTAGGTGTTGCAAAGATAAACAAAGTAAAAAAGAAGTAATAATAAAGGTATGTCTTATGATATACCTTTTTTTTTAAGTAATAATTAACAAACTAACAATATGGCAACTTTTGAATTTATAGACAACGGTAAAAGTTTTAACATCAATTTTAACAATATACAATACACAGCAGGGAAGAATGATGTAGAGTTAATTATCCCTAACGCAACTGCAAACGATAAATTAGAAATAAGGAGTAATTCAGCACAGTTTACAGATGTTAAAGTGTTTTTCCCAGATGATACTATAACGGGCGTAGGTGCAGGAAGTACCACAGCAACGGAATTGAGAGACGCTTTATTAGCGGTTTTTTTTTTAGATGATGGTACTACCGCTGGGGGTTTAGATAACATTATTGTAGTTAATCAAGGTAATGTGTCAACAACTTTAGGCGGTATTATTGATTCTAACAAAGAATACTTTTTAGATGGTATTATTGATTTAGGAACTACTCAAATAACAGTACCTCCAACAGGTATTACTATTAGAGGTTATTCTTTTGATATAAGCGGTCTAATATCTAGTGAGGATAATTATACCATGTTTATTAGTGAAAGTATCGCTATTGGCTAAGGTAATGTATTAGGTTCTGACTATTTAATTAGTGCAACAGGTGCAGCCTCTAAAGTATATGAGCTTTATGATGCAACAGGATTTAACGCTTTTGAATTTCAAAGAATAAATTATAATGATTGTACTTCTCTAGGTGATATTTACGATTATAGACAAGGTTTAGAAACAGGGACGGGTCGATTTGGTGGTAGTCCTTCTCTTACTTTACACGGTCTTTGGCGTGGTGGTTTTAGGATAACAACTTCAATAGTCAGGGGGTTAGCTGGAACAATGACAGAGCCACTTTTTAAAGAGGGTGTTTTATTTCAAATGAATAGCAGATTTTTAACTGATATAAACGTTGATTTACCTACGTTAGCACCTTTGTTAGATTTTCAACCTGTTAATTTCCCTAATGATTCAACCTTACAATTACAAGCGTGTTTAGTGACTAGAGATGGAGCTTCCAGTCCTTTTGACACTAATATAACTCCTAATGTATCGGAAAAGGATTTATGCTCTATTTGGAAATCAAATATAGGTTTAAATAATACCTTTGTTGGTGGTACTATTGTAACAGTTTCGGAAGTTGAAACTACTATAAGCACGGTTAACGTATGGGAGACATTAGTCAGTACAACTATATTAAGTAATCCTCAACACATGGATAGTCCATCAAACGGTCAATTAAGAAACCTAGGAACAACACCCAGAGAGTTTGAAATCTCAGCGAATCTTAATGTTGATGGAGGATCAAACGACGATTTAGAGGTAAGATTTGTTAGGTATGATAATTTAACATCAACAAACATACCTTTAGATTACACTATACAGAAAAGACCTGTAAATAACTTTACAGGTGGTAGAGATGTAGCGTTTTTTGTATTGTCTGTTGGTGCTTTATTAGATGTTAATGATTATCTATTTATAGAGGTTAGAAACACAACAGACACAAGCAACGTAACCTTGGAGAGTGGTAGTTTTTTCAGAATACAAGAAAGATAGTTTAAATGAGTTTTAAAGAGTGGTTATTAATTTAATCACTCTTTTTTTATGTCTTTTTTACTGCAAAGTTTGAAGTTGTTATTTTTATGTATTAGTATTGTGTTATAAATTATTGATTATGAAAGTAGAAATTGACTTTGAAGAATTAAAAAGATTGAAAGAAATAGAGAAAAACGTACTAAATAAACAGTATGAAACTAAAACGCCTTTTTACACAACAAGAAAACAAGACGGTACGGTTCATTTCTTTTTTTGGGAAAATAAAGAGGATATTGAAAGAGCTTATTGGGAAAGATACGGTAAACTAATAGATCAAATGTAATTGTTTATAATGATTGTGTAAACCTCGTTAATTAAAAAACAAAAAATATGAAAACTCAAATAATAGAAAAAACAGATTTAGATAAAGATGGAAATGAGGTTTTACGCCTTGTTAGGCGTTTTTATTTTAGATTCAATAATTTTAAAACAGAAGAAGTATTAAACAGACAAATTCAAAAAATATTTAAAAGAATAAAAATAAAATACGGATATAAAGACAGTTTTAAAATAGATATAGGTTATAGTAATACTGATTTTATAGATGATAAAGCTACTTTAGTACTGGAAACTAATTACGCCTAACTGTTGTCTATGAATAGTGGCGATAGATAGCAGAACAGTAATAGTCACAAACAAAGTAAATAAGTAACGAAAAACAAACTTAAACCGATAACACGGCATTATTTCATAGACCGTGTTATACTCTTTTAAATAGATAATTATGAGTCAATTAAACGACATTAAAAAAACATTTATAGAGTTTGCTAAAAAGTACAACTGGAGCAAACAAGAAACAGCAGAAAATATGGATGCTATTTTAGCTAATTGTGAATGGGGTTTACCTGTTTGTGATGTGTTAGATGAAAGTGGTGAAGTAGATTATGAAGCTACAGCTAAAAAAGAATCTGAATACGTGTATAAATTACTTTGGGGCTAATTGAGTATAACGGTTTGGCTAAGATTAGTAGCCCAAGCAATGAACTAATCAAATAAAAACTAAGCATCATAAGGCTATTAATTTTAGCCTTTGTTATATGCTTTTAAATATCGAATAAAATGGCAAAAAGATTAACAGAAAAACACCCACTTACAAAAAAGCTAAGAGAGTTAGAAGCCTTTATGAGTGATAAACAAATTAGCGTTGAATGGAATGGGTACAGAATGGTATTTATGGACTGTAAAACTGGTGAGGAAGCATACATTAGGGATAATGAAAGCGGTGAAGAATGTAATGATATACCTTGGATGTGCGAAACAAAACTGGTGCAAGATATTTAATTGCATATAATGTACGTGTGCTTTGGTTGTAATTGCCCGAACTAAATAACAATGAACTATGACAGAACAAGATAAGAAAAGACTTGCGAAAGCCTTAAATGATTATATAGAACTAAAAAGAAGCCAAGCCGAATGTACTGGTTTTATAGATGGTTTTGAAAAAGCAATTGAGTATATGAACCAAGGGCTATTATTACCTAAGCATAATGTTGTCTATTGTCCTTTGTGTAATAGTGATAATACAACAGTTGAAAGTGACGGTATTTGGTGCAATGGATGTGATGAATGGACATCAACAAAGGAATGATAGACAACGGT
>Ga0233412_10001144_pt1 | contig 14272 bp, 9 predicted proteins | sample Na_anoxic_4_MG_FD_180667 | JGI IMG/M metagenome (GOLD analysis project Ga0233412, IMG submission 180667) | Seawater microbial communities from Saanich Inlet, British Columbia, Canada - Na_anoxic_4_MG | ecosystem: Environmental > Aquatic > Marine > Inlet | place: Canada: British Columbia...
CTATCAAGAAAGGAACAACCTCTCCCTCTTCTTTTCCTATAAGAACATTATCAACTTGAGATACATCTGCAACAAAATTTGGGTCGCTTTGTATCTCTAATATTTGAGCCTGTTTTAACTCCGCTTCAACCTGCTTTGCCTGTTTCTCTTGTTGTTTTCTTAATTCAAGGTCAGGTGCATCTCTTTCAATTTGTTCTTGTGTGAATTCATAGTCTGCAATTTCTTGATTGAACGCACGGTCCATCACTTCCTGCTCGGGGTACATCCCTATAGTTCTTCTTGGATTTATGTATCCTTCATCTTGAGTATTTTGAGGTATACCGGCAGCCGTTGGGTCATAGTTAAATGTGGAAGGGTCGAACTCAGGAATGTCTGACAAGTCCGAAGAACCATCTTCCAAAGAACCATCCATACCGTCTTGTTCCGGTTGGTCTTTTTTTTTTACCTGTGCTACTCCAAAATATGCTCCAAAAAACTCAGCTTCATTTAAGTCAGTCATACCCTCACCTTTAACAAAGTTAAATACATCCTTAGCTTTATAAGGGTCATTGCTATATGCGGCATTAAACTCTTCAAGTGACAAATCAGTTGCCCCTTGTCCTTTTATATATGCATATAATTCTTGCAGCTTCTCGTTCATCTTATTATCCGTTTAATTTTATTTTCCCTTGTTTCTTACTTGTTCTTGGAGCAGACTTTACTGTTCCTCTCTTACCTTGAACTTTAATTGCTTTATCCTCAACAGATGTATTATTCATAGACAATTCATAAATACTGTCATAGAATGTTTGTAGTGCGGCTGCCGTTGGTTTATCGTCAAATAGGATTGAACTAACAACATTGCCATCTTTATCTTTAATTTCTATAAAGTCAGCATTGTCTGAGGATGTAACCGCAGTAAAGTTACCTGATATACCCGGTATTTTTGCCATCCATTGTTGAACTTTTGGTAAAGAAGCATCTTCATCATCCTCAATAATCATTTTCGAAGGTGGCTTGATGTTTCTAATTTCTCTCTTGAACACTACATCAATTGCTTCTTGCTGAGGTGCAGCCTCTCCTGCACTAAACCCTACAGATGTTGAATTAAACTGTCTCGTACCATCGAACTTAGATTTTTTAAGGGTAGCATCTACATCTTTTATTTTACTCTTGTCTCCTAATATTTTGTTTACGTTACCTTTTATGAATGATGCTTGGTCTACTTGTGCTCCTGCATCATCTGTAAAGTTAAGCGTTTCAGTTCTGCCATCTGAAAATTCAACAACAACTGATGCTCCATCTCTGTCAAAAGAAACAATGTCATTATTTATACTTCTCAAGAAATCTTCTGCCTCTTTAACTTCTGTATCATTACCATACCAAAGTTTAGCAAAGTTACCTACTACAGATTGTTGTTCTGCAGCTAACTTTCTATTTGCATCTTCAGTTGTTGTTGCAGGTCTTGATTGTTCTTTCATTTTTTGAGTAGACACCTCATCAATAGTGCTTATCTGCATCTCAGCTTGTGCTGCTAAACTTCTTGCAGCAACTGCGTTTTGTTCGTCAGTCATCTCTGTAACTGTACGACCATTCTCATTTTTCAATAAGATTATATTTTGTTTTCTTTTACCGTTAGCATCTAATGTATCTGCCTCGTCAAAAGTAGTGGAATATATCTGTCCATCAGGTGTAGATTTATTAAAGTCCATCAATATAGATGCCCCATTAAAAGACTTACCCTGCAGTTGGCTTTCTGCCCAAGTCTTTCTTGACTCATCCCATAGACTTAATGCCTTTAAATCACTTGGCTTAACACCCATCTCTAACGCAGTAGCTTCTAATTGTTCATCAGTCATATCATTGAAGCCACCATCTCTGTTTCTAATATCAGATATCTTTCTGAGTTGACCTGAACTTAGCGAGGTCCCCATACTTATAACGGTTTGAACTACATCAGTTCCTAATGTAGATGTCCAATCTTTCGCTGCTGAAATGACATCATACTTTGTGATTTTAGTTTTAATTCTGTTCTTTAGGTTTTGAACTGACACCAAGTTATTTCTGTTTGGGTCAAGTATCTTAGGACCGGAAGGGTCGTCAGGATTTTCTATGAGTTTACCCATAGAAACTAATCCCGTTTCAGGATTAATAACTAACTCTGAATCATTAAAGTTAGAGAACCCTTCAACATTTGCCATAATCTCTAAGTCAATATTTGATAGTTGGTCTCCATAAGCCACATCATCACCAAGCAGTGCCATTTTAGCTGAGTACTCGTCATTGTAATCTTGAAGCAAACTAAAACCTTGGTCTGTTCCATCGGTAATGTTTGCTCTCATCATTGTATATTGTCTTGGACTAAGCTGACCTGACTTTAATAAAGTTTCTTGCATTAACATTTGTTTCTGCAATTTTTCAGAAAATCCTATAGCATATTTATTTAACTCGCTATTTTCTCCTTGTGGAACATTGTTAAGTACACGCTGATATTCACGAGAAGCCTCGTCAATAGCGGCTTTCTTTTCCTCTCGTACACGGACTTCTTCATTAAGCATATTGTTAACATTGCTGCCAACTTCTGCCCAATTAATGTTATTGTCATTATTCCTTTCAACGTACTTATATGCTGTAGCCATTCTTTATTTTTTATTGTGTTCCTGCCGGATTTCCAAGGTAAGTAGCAAAAGGGTTTTGATACGCTTGAACGTATTGGTCATTTTGAAAAAGCATATTGCTCTGACCGGGTGTAAGGCTCCTTTTATATTGCCTAAAGTCTCTATTAGTCATATTTGCAATTGCATTAGGGTCGGTAAAGGTTGCTCCGTTTCCTGCTGCTTTAAAAGCTGCTGCATCTACATTATCAATTCCTCCAACTGCTGCCCTTTGGTTAGCCGTGTTCTGACCATATAAAGGAACAAACGCTGCTGCTTGTTGTGCAGAATTCATTATCCCTTGTATTCCTTGTTGTTTAGCTTGTTGTGCCGCTTCTTGTGCGTTCGCTGCCTTTAATTGATTTCCTGCAACCTCTTCTAAGTCTAAAGAAACATCTAAGTCTCTAAGCCTTGAATCCTCTTCTATAATTGCATTTTCAATGTTAGTCATTTCGTCTGCCATAGCACCTCTTACATTTGCTTGACCTGCTTGTTGTGCAGCATAGACTCTACCTGCAGTTGTAGCTGAACCTCTTTCACTCGCCATACCTGACTCGGTTGCCATAGCACCCTGAACCAATAAAGCTTCTCTTTCGTTATCGTAAGCTTCTTTTTTAATAGACATTTGTTCGGCAAAGTTTACATCAAGTTTCCCTCGTGCTTCTGCCATTGCTTTATCAGCATCAAGTTCTGCTTGTTCTTGTGCTTTTCTTTGTTTACTTGCTTGTGAAAATGAAGCTACAGTACTCCCTACGGATACCGCTAACCCCACTGCCGCTATTGCCGTTGCTGCTGCCATATTATAAATTTTTTATCATTTCATAAGTGTTAGAATCTCCCTTAACATAACCTAAGGACTCAAAAGTATTCATCAAAGATTTGTGTTTCAGTAATGAATAACAATACTTTGCTCCTTGATTTTTACTTATATTGGTTAGTGTTTCTACTAATAGACCCATCGCTTGTTTCCTGTGAGGTTTCTTTCTATATTCTTTGTTTGATACCAAAAACTCAATTAGTGCAACGTTTGAATTTGTGAGGTATATAAAACCTGCACATACCGGAGTTTCACCATCATAAATCATCATACCACCTTTGCCATCATCAGGTAAGAAGTCTTTTGGAGGAGGTGTCCAACCCCAATCTTCCCACCACTTTACAAGGGTGTCATCGTAATCATTAGATTTGAGTATTTTAATATCGAATATCATTGACAACAAAGATAAGAAATTTAAGGGAATGATTTCATCACTTCGCTTTCTACTGAAAACAATTCTACTTTCTCAGTATTGTTATTAGTAAGTGTGAACACACCATAGTGTCCAAGAATACCGTGAGACTCAACTACTGAGTTTTTTATATATAACATATATTCTGTAGTTGTTGGTGCCGGAGCACCAATTGTATTGTCTACCACTATCTCGTTTATACCTGCAGGGAAGTCTTGGTTTACCTGAATAACTCTTCCCAATAATGTTGGATTAGGGTTGCCAAAATAAAGCATATCTCCATCGTTGTTAAGAGTTGTTCCTACAGATATTATATTACCTATTGGCATTGTAACAGGAAAAGAAACTGTTGTTGTTGTACCTGTAACCACAATGTTAGCACTCGTCCCTATCCCATTTAAAGAACGTAGAGCGTACTCGCTCAGTTGAGCAGGAGTAGTTCCATCGTTTCTTACAAAAGCAAAATAAGAACCTTCTTTTTTAGCGTACCAAGGTGCTAATATAAACCCATCATCTTGTTGGTCGCTAATAAGTATAGTTCCCCAACTATCATCTCCCTCTAAGTTAATTGTTTTAAATAGTTTGTTCTCTAAAGGAACGTCATTAAATACCGACTGCATCACACTACTATAGTTTACACCATAATATTGGTTTCTAATAGTGTTTGTGTTGTGACGATAAAGGTTACCCCCTTTAAATGTATAGAAGTAGTTGTTCATACCAATCATCCAATCTGCAAAATAAGAATAGAAAGATGGGAACCCTTTTATACCATTGTCATACGTTACCGTATAGTTTTTGTTTTTATCTACTTGATTACTCATATTTTATATTTTATGGACAGTGCACTGTGTCATCACAATCTCTTGCAATAAACCCTTCTTGTTGTGCGTTTGTTGCTACTCCTGTAGCGATACTTGTAATCGTACCGCAATATGTTGTTGACGGAATTTCTTGTTGTACCAAGTCTATTCTTTTGTATTTAATAACTTCTCCGACAGTGTTTGTTCCAAATCTATCATTGAATGACCATAATCCACCACCTTTACAATCATCTACCGTAATAACATCACAAGCATCATTTGTTCTTGCTACAACAATTCCAAATGTTACTTCATAAATATAACCTGTAGGATGTAAATACCAACCATCTGCAACAGATGCGGAACCATCTGCATCTGCGAAAATATAATCGTGAATATTTACATTCCCTTGAGTAGACGAATTGTTTACAGGGACGTGATAAACATATTGGTCAAGAACTGCCGAACAAATAGTATCACGATTCCCATTACCTGCGAGTAAGCGTGGTATCTTAACGGGACACTGAACGTCAATACTCCAAGCAGTACCACCACAAGGACCAATAGCATCAATAGATATTGTTGTGGGTGACACATTAGGTTTTGGCACAACCATAACGCAATTCCCCGGAGCACCACCTGATGTTAACTGATTTTGATTAGCATTAATAACTACAGTTTCTTGAAGACCTGAGTTAACAAACCCACTTCCTGAATAAGTAAAAACAGTTAGGTTGGGATAGGTACCCTCTATAGAACCTGCTTGACAATTTCCTTGAGACCCTGTTGAACCAATGTAGGTTGCCACTGTTGTAACAGGAGTACCTGCATTGTTTGCCTGTAAGTATCCAAAGTTCGGAGAACTTAACTTGTTGTATGTAGTTCCGTTGTATGTAGCTATAATTCCATCGGGTACCGATTGAGGGTCGAACTTTATGATTATCGCACCTGTATCTGTTGCCGTTCCACCCAAGTCAATATCTAATCTGTACACTCCTGTACCGCCTGATGCGGATATAGATGTACCACAAGGAGTAGCACAACTTGGACATACTTGAGGAGGTAACAATTGACAAGTGCTTCCTGCAAACACCTGCTCTCTTGATATGCTACCGTCAGAATAAAACGCAGCAGGAGCACAGTTAGTTAGTGCAGCATCTGTGTATACTGCAGTTGAGTTCTGTAGTGTTGTTCCGTCTATATAAAAATTTGCCATATTATTTTATTTTATTAAGTAGGAGTTTCTTCACACCCACAACAAGAGTCAAGTAAACTATCACTTGAGCACAAGTCTATTAAAGTAGGTTTCCTTAAGTCCCACACTAAGTATAAGTAATCACCTGCATTGCCTGAAGGCATTGTAAAAGTAGCCTCGTAAACATTTGGTTGACCCGTTGTGTCAGTTGTTAAAACATTACACTGAGGTATTAAAGAATTTATTGACTGAGGAGTGTTTGCAAAATTATCTGCACTTCTTAACCATCTAAATTTATTAGTAGGATTGTCCCAAATTGCTGAATCGTTTTGGAATTTATTCCAAACCATTCTTACTGTTGAACTTGTTGTTGGTATAGAGCCTTGACCTTGCAGACCTGTTACCGTATTGTAATAACTAACCACCGGGTTCCCCGAGCCTGAATCAAAGTTTACAAGAGTAGATGTTAAAGGAGAAATAAATGTCCCATCAACATATCTATATTGTGTGTGTATATTCAAACCTGCTTCGTTAGCCGATGTAGCTACTACTTCAATTACTGTTATCTCTGTAGCCTCAGGACAAGGAACGGTTAAGTTTAAAGTAACCGATTGAGTTGAAGTAATAATTACTGTTACTTCAGTTACACCAACGAGTGATTTTTGTATAGTTAAAGAACCACTTGCGGACTGACCCGTGGCAGAAGTTGTTATGCCATTATATATTACATCAACATCAAAAGTACCACTAACACTTGTAACATTCCAAGCTACAACTACGGGACCTAAAACATCTCCCATTTCAAAACAAGCATCAAAAGTGTTGTTAGGACTTAACGTCATTTGCTGAGAAATCCCACACGCAAGACATTGTTTGTCAATTGGTATTAAATCTTGATTAGATGTAATTACATACTCATTCATATAGGGGTCAAATCCACCTAACTTTTGAGTTTCAAACTGAGTGTTAAATAAGTCTCTAAACCAAGTTCTCATCCCATAACCTGAAATGGTTTCAAGGCTATCGTTTGCGTAACTTGTTCCGCTTAGTTTTAGAACCGCACCTCTTTTAGCATCTGAAAAGTATTTGTCTGCACCATACTGTGCAAAGCTTTCAGGGTTATGGCTAATTCCAAATTCTTCAATTCTTGCTACCTGTGTTCCAAGCACTTCGGGAACTGACTGAAGTAAGTTACCTGCACCTGCATCGTTAAGTATGTTTTTACCTGACAATACATAAGATATCTTATCCTCTTGCAGAGTCAATACATCTGTCTCTCTTGCAAAAAGTTTTTGTATTGGACCGAAAGACTCTTCTAAAGGTTTAAAGTTAAGTAGACCTCCATTAAATTCGTTTAGTCTATTGACATTAGATTCATCGTTATAAATACCACTGTATGTTATATCTGAAAATCTATTTACCTCTGAATAATCTAAAGCTTGTGTAGATGTAACTCTATTCCCAAGATTAAAATCTTTCCCTATCGCACTATCTCTTACCTTATAACTTTCAACTCCGTTTCCAAAAGCATAACAATTAAAAAGACCTGTATCACATATTGCAGGTTGACCTGAAGAAAATACTTGACTCTGTATGTTTCCGAGGTGTGTTCCTGTTGGTATTGAAACTGAACTAAGAGTTACGTTTGCCGGATTCGTTGGAGGTGTAGATGCACTAATTGATGCAGTACCACACTTCCCTGCAAAGTTTACCGTTGTAGGTCCGTTTATATTGTTTTGAACTAATATTTGTTGAGGTAAATTGTTAGTGTCTGTATAATCAAACACAACATCATTACCATCATTATTGACAACAGTAAAGTTACATACGTCATCGCCTTTAACAATTCCAAATGTTTTAGACCCTTCATACCAAATATCAGGTGATGAATCTAAAGGTTCGCTTTCCCAAATTATAGTGCTTTCTGCTCTAAATACTGTAATACAAACTTTTATTCTCGACCTTCTTTTTTTACTTCGACCACAGGCTCTTGTACCTCTGCTCATAAAAATTAACTGATTCGATGTTGGGTTCCTATAAAAACCAAAATAAATTGTACATAAATCTTGAGGCAGTACCGCAGAAGTTAACATACCTTCATATGATGTGTCAAAATCACAACCACTTCCCGGGTTACCAATGCTACTAATACCAAGTGCTAAAACATCATCAATGTTATCGCCTTCAAACCAATCATAAAAATTATCATAGTCCTGTGTAGCAGTTGCAGTTTTGTCTAAATTCCACCTTCTACCTTCACACTTATTACCTGCACCTCTTCTTTCAACTTCTATATTAAATACGATTCTTGAACCTGAAGGTATAGTGTAATCTGTATAAGTAGAACCTGCAATAAGTGGGTCTGCCCCCGTTAGGTTAACGTGATAGTCTACCTGAGGGTAATTACCGGAACCTTTTATTGTGGTTTGGTTACACCCATAATCTATAATTGCATTTTCGCCCTGAACTGTAGAGAATGAATTTGCTTTCATTTTCATATAAGTCCCTGACGGTATAGGTAGATTTTCTGTTGGGTCTGCTTCTGACGGAATATCAATAAAGTTTTTTTGTTTTGCATCTTTATCTAATACCGTTGAAAATACACAACCTGATGTTGCTCCATCTACGTCTGTCTTTACAATTAATCTCTGACCTTCTGTTATTTTAGCAGCATTTTCAGCTTGTAATAAAAAGTATGTGCTACTATCTTCAGGGTCAGTGAAAAATATGTTTGAGTATATTGTTTCGTAAGTTTCTCTATCGGGTTTGATTACAAACTTATAATTTGCCGCCCAAAACGGTGCGACCTGTGAAGTAGGTATATTAGCAATAAGGCTATTTTGTGTATCAGAATCGTTACAAGAAAAATGAGCAGTATTGTATTGACTTACTAAAGCAGGTGTTGACCTATTAAAGTCATCCATATAAACAATGCCAACCTCGTATCCTCTGTTACTGTGTAGGCTTTCTCCTGCACCTAAAGAATTATATCCAAGTTCTATAAGAGTGGTTTTAAAATACTCTGTAACAATATTTGTAGGTGCTATAACATCAGGGGATGCATATTGAACTGCAGGAAACTTGAAGGTAACTGTGTTAGACCCCGGTGTCGTTTCTAATATAATTGCCTGTGTAACGGCAGATATACCACTTTGATATATTAGTTCCGTTCCGTCTAAATCAGGTTTCCATAAACGGTTAAAAGAATCCGTCATTGTACTTCCTTGGTCTCTTGTTGCCATTGGCTGAATATTCCCACCCGGCAATGAAGTACCTAATTGACCCGTTGTTATTGAACTTGTCGCCCACTCATAAACACTGTTGTATTGCTGCTGAACATTAAACGTAAACTGAAGACTCTGAGGTTCATTCGTTTCTACAGGAGCAGTCCCTCCACCAAATGAATCGTGCTCAAAATCTATTAAAACCGTAATTGTTGCTCCTTCTATAAAATCTACTGTACCTAAATCAAAAGAGGCTCCTGCATCTACAATAGTCTGTGCTCCGTCAATACTATAATTAACATTAACACCATTTCCATCTATCTCTGTATCTTCAAAATCCTTGCTCTGTTTTGTAATCGTATAATCAAAACGCACAGGATTCAAGTCGGAAGTCACCAAGTTGTATCCTTCGGTATAATTACCATACATAAGTCTGTTGCCCATTAAGGTTTGTGCCTTAGCGAGTAAAGGTACATTGTCATACAACCTTAATATTTCTGCTTCAGGGAGTATTGTAAATATCTTGCTATTTGTAAAAGTATATGTTACGTCTTGATTGTTAGAATAACCTTGGTCATTTTTATCAAGTTTTTCTATTACTTTTATTACGGGAGAAGTTGCTTCTTTAAAGAGTAAATCAATACCTTTTACTAAAGGACCTCCTGTATTAAAGGTGACTAAAGCCGTATTATATAAGTTAGTCATCCCCTCATTCAAATAACTCTCACCTGAAAATAGAAAATCCTGAGGGTTAAATGCAGGGTCTGTAAATTGAGATATGGCTGAATACTCATCGTCATCATACTTATATCTATATCCAAAACAAATAAACCTTTCTTCTAAAAAGTTTTCCTGAGTTCCTGTTTGAAGTAACTGAACTCCCGGTGCTGATAATGGCGGTTTTTTTATAACCAATATATCATCATAATCAAATAAATCTATACCTGATGCGTTAGGGTCAGCGTAGTTTTTTATTACATTTATTTTTCTTGGAGGATTAATATCATCTGTAAAAAATAATAAATTTTCTATTTTATTTATACCTGTAAATAAATATTGCTCATCAAAGTTTAAGGTGGTATTTACACCGCCTCCATCATCTTTGCTAATAACGTGGTATACAACGATACCATTATTAGAGTTCCAAGAAAGTATTAGGTCTAATTTACCTGTATTACTATCTGTAAACGCAGGGTCGTGAACCATCCAATAGATAGTTTCAAGTGCCCCGTCCTCAAATGCACCAATTGTCTTAGCACTCGAAGATAGAGATACTCCATTAACCTCTATATTTGTTAGCACAAGGTTTCCTTTAGAGTTTTCAATAACTCCAATTTCAGAACCCTCTGTTGAACCCATACGAATATTCAATGCATCAATGTACTCCCCGTTTGGAACGAGTCGTTCATCGACCATTTTATTCATTTTACCCTGAGTAAAGTTTCTTGTTATATTCGCCATATTACTTTAGCCACTTATCTCTACCCCTTAAGTTTTGCAATAGTCTTCCGGGATGAATGTTACTAATTCTGATTCTTGCATTACGCAACAATGCAGCTTTCTTTTTTCGTAGCCTTGCTACAATATACTCTTGAGTATTTAGCTTTGAACTTAGAATTGCAAACTCTATGTAAGCATAAATAAACTCTTCAAACATTTTGTTTACCGTCACTAATGAATCATCTCCATTTTCCATACCGTCTGATACATACTCAAGAATACAAAGTTCTCCCGACATACCCGAACTAAAGTTAATAACCCCTCCTTTTGGGTCTACCTTAAATGTAGGGTTAGCGTTAGCGGTTTCTGTATTTAAACCAAAACGTGCACCAATATTGTATCCAAAAAACCAATCCCCATCAATATTCCAACCTGAACTTCCGTTGTATTGCGAATTTTGATTTAAGTAAATTGACTGAGTTACCCCTGTAATTCTGTCAAAATCAATGTTAGAGTCCTGTGGACTTAAAGCGTTCCCGTCTAAGTCAAAAAGAATTCGACAGTTATTGTCTTGAAGATATGCAGAAGACCAATTGGTCTGAATATTTTCAGTAAGTGGCATAAGTAAGCCATCTCTATATAAAGAAATTCTAACCCAATTCACATAGTCAGAAGGCAATACATATCTTAATTGGTCACAAACACTTAATTCTAATATTTTAATTTCTTTAAATGCATCATAGTTTAATTCTTGAACGGCTCTTTTAGCGTGAAATAAAATCTTAAATCTTTCTTCGTTGTTTACAAGACTGTGGTTTCCTTGATACATCAACATAAAATTATTGACTATATCTTCAAGTGAAACATATTGATATGAACCCCAATTTGCATCTTCAGGTGCTACACCTCCGTTTTCGTAATACTGATACTGTGTTATATAACTCATAATTATTTCTCTTCTTGGTTATTAGCTTGTTCCTCTGCTCCTCCAAACTGTGCAACTGCTATCTCCCTTATTGACATACCTGCGTATTGAAGTATCTTGTTTATTAGATTTACCTCATCGTCATTTGGTAATTCAAAATCTTGATAGTCAGGTTGAGATGCATCAAAAGCAGGTTCACCGTTCGTCAACTGAACAAAAGTCCATTTAGGTACATAAGGAAACCTTATATACTGACAAACAATTTGACCTTTGTTTGAGATAGTAAACGGATAAGTTTGTGCCACCAAGTCCTCTTGTGTGTAAGCCGGGTACGTTAGATTAGGCTTAGTTAACAATGAGTTATTCAACATTGTAATTTTACTATGCGTAATTTTTTCTGCTTCCTTTTTCGTGTCTGCCCTATATATGGTGTAGTTTAATGGGAATGTATTAACAACACTTGGGGTTACAGTAAGTTGTGTCCCTGTTGTGTTTATTGCAGTGATAGTTAAGTTATAAGCTACACCGCCTATCTCTACTCCAACTATATCTCCAACCTGAACACCTTCGGTATTGAAGTTAACCCCACTCGTATCAATGATGGCATTTTGACCACCCACTGTTGCGGTAGTTATACCACTATATAACACTTTGTTATTTACAAGTAGTTTGTTTATTAAATAGTAATCATTATTTGTAGTCAATAACGAAGGCAATAAGTACTCGCTGCCCGAAGATTGTAGCAAAGGTAATGTCACTGAAAATGCATCAATCACTTCCTCTAACCCCTTTGTAATATCAGCGTATCCTGTACCTGATTTACGAGCATTTTCTTTATTTATCTGATAGTTATAAGAATAAAAATAATTTTCAAACAAGTCTAACTGTGCCTGTTTAGCAAATAAGTTAAAGTCTGACGGAGATATATATCCGTAATTATTTTTATTCAGAACCGACATTACTGTTTGTCTAACTGAATTTATCATCTTGTAATTCTTTTTACAAAGATAATGAAAAAAAAAGAGGAGTCAGAAAACTGACCCCTCCTATAAAATACTATAAATCAATTGTTAATCTAATAGACCTTCTAAGTGTTTTAGAACTTCTATTCCTTCATCACTCTGCAGGTACGAAGCCACCATATCAGGTGGGGTCGCTCCAAACGGAACGTTTAACATTTTTGTTTTATTATTAGGTGTACTATACCACACCTCTCTATCACTTTTTCTTGTCTTCAAAATTCCTTGGTCAAAAAATCTTTGGATAGTTCCCATAAATTTCAAATCAGGGTCATTAACTACTTCTAAAAAGTCTTTAGGATTGCTTCTTGCGAACATCAATACATCTCTTTTTAATTCTGCTGAAGACATTTTTGTTGTGTCAGTACCAAAAATAACTCTACAAACGTTTTCAAGCTGCTCAAGCGATAGCTTTTTAGCTTCGACCATAGCATCTGCTTCGACTAAAAGTTCTTCAACTTCTGCTGCAGCATCTTTTGCTTTGTCCATTTCAACAAACTTCTTTCCATTTAACGGATGTAAGTGTAGAAACTCTTGTAAAATTTGATTTTCTTTAACAACGTGAAGAAATCCATCTTCAAAGATAATAGGTTCCATTAATGCATTAGTGTCTTGTTCATCAACGTAAACAGACTTTTGATTTCGTGCGTAACGAAGTTCCCTATTGGTTCCCGTCTCGTCATCAAAATGTAATAATGTAAATCTTTTTGTGTGTTTTGTAGGTAGCATAAAAGATAAGGGTGCTACATCCCTTGTTAATTTGTAACTCTTAGCCACAAACTGTTGCGTTTTTTGTTTTGCCATTATATTTAAAATTTAATTAAAGTTAAAAAAAGGGAGTGTATTCAAAGACACTCCCCTAATATTATCTACTTATTACTCTTGGAATAAGAAGAAGTTGTTTGCACCTAAAGTACATACTGCTCTTTCAGATAAGAAATGAACCTCCATTGCATCTAAGCTTGAAGTTTCTGCTCCACCTGCTGAACCTGTAATCCAAGACTTGTAACGTCTGTCTTCAGTTTCAGAAGCACGGTAACGAACGTGCAAGAATGGTCTCTTAGCATTTTTACCAAGAACTTGGTCATATACTGAAGTCGAACCTGCAGGAACTAAAAGTCCATTGATTCTTCCTGACCCTGCACCTGTTGGTAAACCACCACGCATTGTTGGGTCATTCAAGTATTTCCAATCAGACTTGTAGAAATCGTAACCTCTACGGAATCCTGTGAATCCTAAGTTCAATGCCATTTCTTTTTCGTTGTCAAATAGACCGTAAGAAACACCACCTGCTGCGTTAGAAGACTGTAAAGAAAGCATATCGTCAATGTCGAAAGAGAAATCTCTATCTACAAATACTACGTTTTCTTCGATTGCTCCTTGCTTGTCAAGTCTTGAGATAACTGTATCCCACTCTGCAAGAGTAGTTGGGTTACCACCGCCCCAAACGTTTCCTCTTTGTTCTACAACATAGAAGATACCTTCAGAACCTTTGTTACCAACGTCTTCTGCACCTACCACTGCTTGTGTAGCTACACCACCTGCTGCTGCTGCCGGTACTGCTTCAATCATTGCAGTCTCAAGATAATCGTCAAAACGTAATCTTGTTTCGTGCTCAGACTTCAAATACCATAGGTATCCTGCTGCTCCGTTTTCAGTTGTAATTTCTACCCAACCGATTTGAGCCATATCAGAACCTGATACTGCATACTTATCTTTAATGATAATTGGAGAATTCTCAAAGATGAAGTCATCAGACTCAAGACTTTGTTTCATTCCTTCAGTTCCTTTTTTGAATTCAGAA
>Ga0233412_10001146_pt1 | contig 14260 bp, 19 predicted proteins | sample Na_anoxic_4_MG_FD_180667 | JGI IMG/M metagenome (GOLD analysis project Ga0233412, IMG submission 180667) | Seawater microbial communities from Saanich Inlet, British Columbia, Canada - Na_anoxic_4_MG | ecosystem: Environmental > Aquatic > Marine > Inlet | place: Canada: British Columbia...
CGATTTTGCACAACAACAGATTGCAACAAGCCGTGCCCACTACAAACGACGTAACCAATCAAACTCTTCAAGAATTGTGAAGCAGATTACTGACGGCAAGATGGGTGAAATACTCACAGCCAAGTACTTGCGCACCATTGGGTTTGTTTGCAACGAACCTGATTTTGAAATTTACAGTAGCAAGCAGAAATCATTCGAAGCGGATCTGTTCTGTGGTCAGGGCAAGATCAAGCAACACGTGCATGTCAAGACACAGAACTCACAAAGTGCTGCCAGGTACGGTGCTTCGTGGGTGTTTCAAGCCGGTGGCGCCGGGTACGGTCACTCCGATCCGTGTTTGGACACGTCGAACGACGACTGGTGTGTGTTTGTGACACTTGACAGCAACGACGAGAGTGCCCGTATCATTGGACCATTGCGCATGACCGACGTACATCAACACTTCAAAGATCCAAAGTTATCTCATTTGGTAGGAATTAAAAAATGTGTGTATCTGGAAGACATTGCTGCGATTAAATCTGTACTGCCACCACCCGTACACAACCCTCACCACAGTATCATGGAATTGTTGGAAAGACTTATGAGGTTAATGTGCCACGGCACAACGCCATTGAAGGATTTCCCCCTGACACCGGATGAGATGGATATGGCAACAAAAAACAATTGGATATCTATTGTTGAAAATTCAATAGTATTTGATAAAGACAGAATGATTGACATTGCATTTGGTAAACTACCTCTTGACCAATACACTGTACCAGTGAGAAGAGATACCAGTGTACACAGACCACCTTCACGGTACACAAACACCGCTTCAGATACGGAGGATTCTGATGAGGATGAATTAAATAGAGTAAAAAAACGTAAATTAAACTAATTCATTTTCATACCCATTGGTTGATAACCTTTGACGAAGTTGTGTATGTATTTTTTTAGGTGAACTTGTTGGTGTAGTATCCGGTGTTACAGTTGGTGTCTTTAATATGTACTGTGGTGGACCATTGTCTACGTCGTCCACGTCATCCACGTGTTCCGCTTCTTCCGCTTCTTCTATGCTTTGTGATGTCTTGTATTTCCACACACACCACACACCGGTCAGCACTCCAAGCACATACTTGACATCGTACAAATAAATATAACACCCACCCCCTCTCGTGTTGTACAGCAAACCGAATGATGCAACGTACGCACTCTTCGATGCTTCACTCTGTGCTTCGGCAAGCATGGCATTTCCAACATTGTTGCTCCAACCCTTGGCACTTGCTACCAAAGATGTACAAACTGTTGGGTCATGCCTGAACGTGATTAAGTGTGTCAAGACCTGTGCCAATATCAATGTCGTAAACACCAATGAGCACCACATTTATGGAAATATAAAAGTATTATATACACCATCGTTTTTTATGATTTCATGACGACAAATGTTTTCGAATTATGTGTGTACAATATGAAAAGTATTTTTAAGTTGTTGTTGAATTCTTTGCGAACCGATTTGAGTGAATCCAATAAAGTTGCAGTTGACGACACGGAGTCCGTAGCGTCAGTAGATACCGTCTATGTCTCGGACGACGACAAACGGGAGTGTGTAATTAATGATGCCAAGTTTGGTATGTTTAGTATGTTTGCATATGCTTGGAATCGTAACAAACAGCACGATGAAAACATATACTGTTCCAAAGTATTTACTACTGCATGTGCCCTGCCGATATTAGTTTTCATTTCTCAATGGATGATGTTCATATCGATTGTTATCCACCAATATCGTCTGTACATCAACGGTGCTTGTCCACAGGATGCACCTGTCGAATCAAAAATGCTGATGTTTGCAGTATCCCTACTGTATTTTGTCAATTCCTTTTTTCTATGGGACGATGTTGTTGACAGAACCAACAAACGCAAGATGATCCCGGCAGCCTCCGTTGTAGTTCTTCTTGATTCGTTCCAGGAATTTTCCTTTTCGTTATTTGTATACATCTCAAACCTGCTAATAGTGATGGTCACCGACAGTATTCCAGACATGTTGTTCAACTGTTTGGCACTTGAGTTCGTAATGTCACTTGACAATGAATTTGAACGGATTTACTTTGGTCTACATTTGGAAGACGCAATAGATATATATGATACCATGTTTGTCTACAAACAGGAAAACAGACATCTGGTGGAGGAAAAGATGAAAGAATCGTCCGTATATTGTGTATGTCGTACAGTATCGTGGTTGCCCTTTAAAATTTTAACTATTTTGTTCATGGTTCTACCAATATTTTGTTTGTTCATGATGGTGATTGGTACAATATGTAAGTAGCTTATAAAAGTAAAAAATGTATCATTAAAATGAACGGTTTGTCCGCATGGTCACCAAATGGTTTCAGATTTTTCTGTATGGCTGTAGCAATCAGTGTATTAACAGTCGAATCCATAAAATCGATCGTTGATCTTGTACCTGGTCAACTTATTAACTTTGTTGTATACAATGCCTATGGTTTCATATGTTTTAACGTATGCCTGTTCCTTGGTAGACGTCTCCATAGCCGAAAATCCATGTGGTTTATCAATGGGTTCCTTTGCAGTGCAGTGTTCATGCTGTGGTATGCCTCGTCGTTTGACACGGGTAACAACAGTGTTCTTCCAGTAATATATATCGTCGAACTGTTAGTCACTTTGGTGACAAGCAACGCAGTACGGCAATACGAACACCCAAGAAGTTTTGAAAATCTTGCTAAATTCAGAAGGGACGTTATTCCAATAGAAATTGTACATAAACACAGAGACATTGAAACAAAAGTAGGACATGCTGAAAGTATTTAATACACAATTGAAACATTGCCTACATAGTATATACTAGGATTAAATGCTATTCTTTAAATTTCCAGGACACCGTACCAGTGGTCGTTAAATTTCCAAAAATCCTAATTAAATTTCCAAAAATCCTAATAAATTTAACGACAAATTCTACTACATTATGAGCACCTCGCATGACACACAACACGGCACCTCGAACGCAAATCACGGACCATGCCCCCATTTAGTACTGCACCCTGAAATTGACATGATGCACACACAGTGTAAATTGGGTGGTCTGTTTGGATTGGAGAAAAAATTTGTCGATAACGAGATCTTAGATTCAGTTTGCAATGATTTGATGTCACCCTGTTGGAAACCATACCTGACACAATCATTCTTAAATATGGATTACGAACATTTGCATGATGACTACGATTCAATGTTTGAGGTGGATTCTGTGGACCACATTGACCATGCAGTACATGGGGGTCATGAATCAGCGGTGCCAAAAAAAATACCGATTGAAGTACATAATACAATCGATCAATTGTCCATGATGGCGTCCATTATTCACCCCCCGGACCATCCCGTGTCAGAAATGAACCCAATGTCCACGAACGAAGTGAACGAAGTAAACGACGTAAACGACGTGAACGACGTTGTTGAACCCACGGACATATTGATCGTACCGGCGTCACCATTTTACAACAATGACGATACCTTCTACCAAGTTGACATTCCCGTCCTGTCTCCGGATTCGTACCCGGATTCGTACCCGGATTCGTACCCGGATTCGTACCCGGATTCGTACCCGAATGACCCGGTTGTCCCGAATGACCCGGTTGTCCCGATTGTCCCTGTTTCTCCTGTTCCGGCTGGTGCAAACATTTATGGTTCTGGAAAATCAAGAAAACAATATACACCACATGTACCGGAGACACCGGAGACAGTTGACAACAAACGTAAAATGAATCCTACAGAACAAAATTTTGAAGTGCGGAAAGCAATGCGTAACACAATTGAATCGATTAAAAAAGGCATGAGTAATGGTCCAAACAACTGCAATAAATCTTTGTCATCCGCAATACGGAACATGACAAATACTTTCAACAATGAACATGGTTTACCTTTGTCACTCATGTTGCCCCCACGTGAAGGTTACAGATGTGTATTGCGCGACGGCGCAACCTTGGAGTGGGTGATTGTGGTGAACAGTACGGCTGATACAATTGTTGTACGATTAGAAAGCAACTCGGACCCAAGAAAAAACGAACAACAATGGATTTGTGGTTTCAACAATGGTGAATGGGGATGTGGCAAATGTACATTGATCATCTAGATCAAATCTATTCTTGTTTGGATTCTTGTTTGGATTCTTGTTTGGAATAGGAATACAGCAGTACCTCTTAAAGGTATAAAATAATTTTATCAAATCATATTGTTTTTAATTACAATCGTGGTACATACTATTGTTTATTTCTTGTTAAATGTACATGCAACGATTTGACCTGGTTAGAAGGAAATGATTCCGAGCTGGTTATTTGTACTGGTCAAAAAGAAGTTGTAGTTTTGCCTCATGCATGGGACGGTCCTTATCTTGGAAGAAATCTTTCCATACATTGTAAACAGCGTAGTCCCTGCCTTGCTTATACCTGCGGAATATTTTGTTCCACAATTGGTTTAAACGCGCCCGGGGGATTTTGTTGTCAGAATCGTTGTATTGAATCAACGATGCGAAACAAACACACTCTTCGTGTTTATCAACAATACACTGTCCTCCGTTGTGACATGTGAGGAATGAATGGCAATTGCAGGACATTGTGAAAAAAATGATTGGTGTTGGAATGGGGGTTGGATGTAGGGAGTAATTTCGACGGGAGATGAACCCCCGGTTCTGAGGTTCGCGATTTTTGGCTTAAATACTCTTATTTTTCTGCCCAGATACCTATCTTAGTCTCAGTCGTCCAAAAATTTCGATCGATTCTCTTGGCAGTTGATCGCGAAATCCCAAATATTTCTTTATTGTGAGAGAACCATTGGTTCTAACTAACAGGTAGGTTCAGTTTTCCAATGTTTGCACCAAGGGAGGAAGTAACCCGGGGTCCGCTGTTAGTTAGAGTGTGTGGGTTGTTGTGAATCAATCCATTGTTTGTTTGCGGAATGTTTAAATAGGTTTAATTCATTTTAGGATCAGGTGAAGCTCGGGACAAAATCTGAAAAATTTTCAGATTAAGTTTTTAAGAGTGTTATCCCTCAGAACCCCTAGGAACCTAGGAGGGCACCAATACGTTTCTTCATATAGGGTCTTCATCTCCTGTCGTAATTTCTCCCTAGTTGGATGTTGTAGAAACGAAATATTGTAAGAATTTTCAAGAATATCGAATATCGTATACAGGGTCCCGTATGTAGCAGATTTTGTTAGAGAAACCAGGGGGGATAAATACTTCAAATGTATACATATAATAATGTTTTACTTTTGTAAGATTAAGTTGAGATGCATCTTTAGCAAAAACAATTTCTTGAATGCAGAGCAAAAAAAAGCAAACAAAAAGCAAAAAAGACTAAATTGTGAATTCGCTTCCAGTAAAGACCATATGCTTTGAGACCATATGCTTTGAGACCATATGCTTTGAGACCATATGCTTTGAGACCATATGCTTTGAGACCATATGCTTTGAGGAGACCAATGGGCAAAAAAAACAAAATGACTAGCAATCATGAATTCGGCTTCCAAGTCTCCCACAGAACCCATATCGGGATTCGAATGGGTAACTTGTCCGTATGCATCGGTCACCTTTGACCATAATTTAGCCTTCTCTTTTTTCTTCTTTACCTTTTGAGCAAAGAAATTAGCTTTTTTATTTATATCTCTTTATCTAAAATTTGTATATTAGTATAGTTTTTCTTTCTTAAAAATTACATGCCTAAAAACCACTCACTTTAAAATTCAACCACTTCAAAATGCACCGGACAACCTGCACCCGCACCGAAGGCACCTGCATCGTAGGTCTCAAATACACCAAAACGACCGAAGCCCGCACCGAAGCCGGCATCGGAGGTGTCAAATGCAACGAAAGCACCGGAGGCAACCCAAACGTAACCACCGAATGTATTACATTTTCTTGTGACGGCAATCACCTTTCCCCACCAGGATCATCGTTAAATAAATCCAACGATGGCATCAGAACGACCGAAACGACCGAAGCCGCCACCGAAACGACCGAAGCCCGCACTGAAGCCGGCATCGGAGGTGTCAAATGCACCAAAGGCACCGGAGGCACCGGAGGCACCGGAGGCACCGGAGGCAACCCAAACGTAACCACCGAATGTATTACATTTTCTCGTGACGGCAATCACCTTTCCCCACCAGGATCATCGTCAAACAAGTCCAACGATGGCATCAGAACGACCGAAACGACCGCAGCCCGCACCGAAACGACCGAAGCCGGCATCGGAGGTGTCAAATGCAACGAAAGCACCAAAGGCACCAAAGGCACCGGAGGCAACCCAAACGTAACCACAGAATGTATTACATTTTCTCGTGACGGCAATCACCTTCCCCCACCAGGATCATTGTCAAACAAGTCCAACGATGGCATCAGAACGACCGAAGCCGCCACCGAAACGACCGAAGCCCGCACCGAAGCCGGCATCGGAGGTGTCAAATGCAACGAAAGCACCAAAGGCACCGGAGGCAACCCAAACGTCAATACAGAATGTATTAAATTTGCTCGTGATGGCAATTGCATTTCCCCGTCACCACCCTCAAATAAATCCAATGGATGCGTGTCTGTGGATGACAACGATGACAACGATGACAACCATGACAACCACAACTACGTTTACCACTTAAACGTACACAATATTGATACCAAATGTCTCAAAGCTATTCTTGACTACGACTACGAAGATGTTCACACCAATGTCCTTGTGAAGTATGGGGTTGTTACGAACGCCCAATCACATACAACGAATGTATCACAAACATTGTTAAACGGGTTTATCATTTTTGATATCAATAGTGTGCCCTCTCAATCAATCGATACGATGCAATGCACCGATGGCACGGTCCATAGATACACGCCCGGTCCATCGGATGAATGGAAACATCATTGGGTGATTTTGCCCAAACAACCGTATACGAATGAACAACAATACAATTAATTAACTATGGTACAAATGTATTTCCTCCTCCATTCCCACCCCTCCGTTTCCACCCCTCCGTACCAACGTGCTTCACACCGTGCTTCCGTGCTTCCGTGCTTCCGTGCTTCGTTTCCGTACGTTTGTGTTGGGGGAAAATTTACATATTTCTTAATTGACTAAACGTAACACGCCAGTAGTTGCCAAAAGGACCTTGATCACCGGATTGGATGACAAAGACCTGACCGTCGGAGATATTTTGTTCGAACACATCTATCCCAAGATTGTTTGGAACCCAGAATACAACATAATACCATTTTTGTTTGTTGTTTTTTCTCCATCTGTATCGACCATTGTGACGGGTTTCGAAATCATGGAGCGCGGATTGGTTATCAACCGGTGCGACAACGGGTGTGACAACGGGTGCGACAACGGGTGCGGCAACGGGTACGGCAACGGGTGCTGCCACCACAGGTGCTGTTTCAACTGTTTCCGCTTTCCATTCATCACCGTCAAACAAACAAAGTTGGAGATTGTCTCGTCTAAGTGATGTTCTGATTGAACGTTCACCAAACGACATGATTGACGATTGAGACACAGCACAGTACGTGTCGTTCGGGTCCCAATCCTTGACCAACGTGTGGCGTTTGCCAGGGGAGGTTGGGAAGGTACGTAGATCGTCCATGCACAGTTTGCCAACCAAGCACTTTCCCTCGTTTGCAATCCCCACCAACTTGCCGACAAACGATCCTCCATCATATTTGCAACGAATGGTTTGAGCCGGTTTGCCCTTCACGATTTCATGCTGTACGCCATTCGTAACAAACAAGCCACCGATCTGCACTTCCATTTGATTGTACAGACTGTCAATTTCGTTTTGCAATACTTCGTCCATCATGATTGAGGATTAGTGATCGGTTCCTCAATGGTCTTCATAAGAATACAACACTGACCCCCACCAGTGATTTTTCCATAACACAACACGTCTCACACCCCACACCCCACACGTCCAACACCCCACACCCCACACGTCCCACACGTACCACACCCCACACGTCCCACACCCTACACCCCACACACCCCACACGTCTGACACGTCCGACGCATCCCATATGTCCCATCGGTCGACTCCAAAACACGGGGGAACAGGACAATTGTATGGCAGCCGCATCATCTTCTATTTTTAACCTATTTAAGGAAATTTGTAATACTAATAATGTTTATTCGGAATTTAATAAACCGCTCTATATGGGGGACCCGACAACAAAGTACTATATTTGTTACTGCTAATATGTCGTTACAGGAAGCAGTTGACATGGCACACGGAAGCCCTTATTTCACAACAATCATTTTGGGGGAAGGGGATCACAAGTTCGACGGTGATTATTTGGAGATTAGTTCTACCATGGACATTGAGGGTGATCAGAGTGTTGCGAAAGAGGATATTATGATCACGGGTGGGATTAGGTTCCAGGGAGGGATTCAAGGTGTTTGTAACTTGAAACACCTGACATTACGTCAAGCAATAACATGTGGGGTGACGGCATGCTCCTCTTTTACAATGGACGATGTCCTTGTGCAAAGATGTAATTGGCATGGTATACATGCGGATGGTACTGGCGTCGTCGGGCGATGCACCGATGTGGAAGTGCGCAACTGTGTAGGGAATGGAGTGTCTGTAGACCATGGTGCCTCCATCACATTGAGAACGAGTGTCTATGGTAATGTCCCGAAGGTACATGACACTGGTAGGAATTTTGGGTCTTTAATGTACGGGTTGAGAGTCTACGGTTCCTCTGCCACCATCCATCTGGTCTCCCCGTTGACAAAAGAAATCGTCTCCGTCGATAACAATGGGGATCGCAATTGGGGGGGGACCATCGATCAAATCAAAAACTTAACCAAAGTAGAGGACAACTCAGCAGTGCAGGCAATGAGGTCAATGCTTGCAAGAGGAGAAGTACGGGTGCCGGAAGATTGTCCAACGTTACAGGAAGCGGTTGAATGGGTAGACAGAGAGCATAGACTTACAACAATCATTGTGGGAAGGGGGAATCACACAATCGACGCTGTTGCACGGGGATATTTGCGGATTCCTTCCGCCATGAACATTGTGGGTGATCCTGACGTGGCGAAAGAGGAGGTTGTGGTCGTGGGTGGTATTTGGTTCAAGAAAGGAATTCAAGGTTGTCATCTGCAACACCTGACACTGCGTCAAGCGGAGGAGTGTGGAGTGTTTGGATTTTCCTCTTTTACGATGGAAGATGTCCTTGTGGAACAGTGTCATAGTCAGGGTGTGTTTGTGTATGGTACTAATGTCGTCGCACGATGTACCAACGTGGAAGTGAAAGAATGTGGAGGGAGTGGAGTAACTGCAGCCAATGGTGCGTCCATCACATTAATCGGTGCTAGGACGACGGTGCATAACAATTGTATCAAAGAAAACAACAATTGGTACGGGTTGGACGTGTACGGTTCCTCTTCCACCATTCAACTGGTTGGTTTGACGAAAGAACAAGTCTCCCGCAACAACGGTTGGGATCGCAAGGATCGCAATTGGCGTGCGGTAAGTGGTGGTGTCATCAATCAAATCAAAAAGCGTGTTCGAGATGACGAAGATGGCGGAGGTAACGGAGGTAAGACTCCCAAACGACCCAAAATCCTTCTTCGTTTTGGTTAGATTGTACAATTGCACAGTACAATTGCACAGTACGTGTACACACAATATACACAATACATATAAATATTTATGAATACAACACTATAACTATCATGGTGATATTTATGAAAATATCAACAGTGATATTTATCAAGATATTGATTCTTATGTAATCCTATAACTATCATGGTGTTTTGTGATAAATGTTGGAAGCTCTGAAGTGCTCTGATAACCCTGACATGGTATCGGAGATATATGGACCTCTTCTTGTTGGTGATGGAATGAAATTGCGGCTGACCAACATTGACTTCCTGGATGCAAATACACATGCACATTGGACCAGTGTTTGTAACAAATATGGCTACGACAGTATAATTAAACACAACGTGTCCGGTGGATATGTAACTATTGTTTGCGAGAAAAAACGTAAGTACTCCAAGTTATCACTGTTGATATTATGTACATCATTAATACTTGTTGTACACTTATTTAATGAGTTGGTTACAACATAAATGCATGACAAGGACCAAGCATTCATTGATAGTGTTTTGCTGTTGTTCAACGTTCCCTTAGTGTACAAAATTTCAGAACGCATGACACGAATCAAATGCGTGATTAAAAACCCTCCCGAAACATCAAAAGACGTCTTGCTACAAATACTGATTCTTAAAAAATGCAAATTGTTTGTCAACATGAGGGAACAAGAATTGATTATTCATTTTTACAAAAATGGCAGTACAATCAGCCGCAAGCGTTCAAGAGAAAATGACATTGTTCAGCACCCATTCAAAACAGATGTACGTCCGGAGGACAAACCAGTCATCGATTCCCTACTCAATATCTTGTGCAGTGTACCACATATTTGTAAATTTAATGTTGAGTGTAAGACAAACGCAACATACTACAACATTGTTGTGCATAAGATAGAGGAGATACCATTTCAAGTAATAGAAGATATACTTGGCAAGCTTTCTATGTTTGTAAAGGATGTATTCTTTGATTTTGCCAATCAAAGCATTCGTATTATCATTCGTTGCAAAGACAGCATTGCGTAGTGAGATGTATTTACTCCCCACACAGCTTGATAAATGATACCATTGTACCTTGCTTACGCAGTGTTTGGATTTACATTTTCATTTATATCAATCTCAGTCCAGTTTACAATGATTGACAAATATGGGTTCGAACCAGCTGAAAATGCTTATGCATGGGCTTTAATTTCTCTGCCATGGGTTTTTAAGCCGTTGTACGCTGTGGCTGCCGATCACCACCTTTTTGTGTACCGGCGTTTTCAGATATCAATTGGTGGGTTTTTATCCGCAATGAGTTTTGCCTTGTCACCTAGTTTGATGACAGACAAAACTTCATTCGTCGCTGTTCTAGTGATGTCCTCATTCTTCCTTTGTGTATCCGATGTAGCTTGTGACTCACTGATGGTACAGCTGTCCAAACATAATACAAACGTACAATCAAATTGTTTTTTGGCTCGTAATTTGGGCAAATTCATTGCAACCGGTCTGTCTGGTGTCGCCTACCGATTGGGCATAGACATAGTACTGATGTGTACATCAATACCAATTTTTACCATGTCATTGTACGTATGGAATCTCCCTGAACAGGTCAAAACACCCAACAATGTGTCAAACATTCTGTGGACATCTGTGTTGGCAATTAAAAAAATGTGGAGGATAATGCTTTTCATTCTGGTATCAAGTGTCGTTCCTGAAATCAACAGTGTACTGTTTTACAAGTTGAAAGCATCAGGAATAAATCCCATGCAGTTCTCGGTCGTGGGGTTAGTGGGTTCTGCTTGTAGTTGTATTGTTGCCTACGCCTACCAGTATTGGAGAGGGTTCAAATGTACAATAATGGTAGGGTTATGTATTAGTATTGCAGGAGGATTATGTGCAATAGCCATATCCAATGGTTGTGAACCGTACATCTATGCGATTGCAAGGTCCACGTGCAATGCTTGTGCATCAACGCTGATTACTTTGCCAATCATATATTACGTGTCAAAACACTGTCCTGTTGGGAGTGAAGGTACTACGTACAGTTTTGTAATGGCATGGTTGAATTTGACATCAGTTGTGTCTGAAACGATAGAGGGATCGATTGTACAATTCATTGGTATCACTGACAATGACTTGTCATTGTTGACCACCTTTTGCACAGTGGGTTCAGCATTGATAGTGGTTCCCATGTTGTACACACACTTGGTGCTTCAAAGGGTACAGTTGTAAAGATATTAAATATTTATAAAAAATTACTTCTCTACTGTACCAAGCGCAGAGTTCACTGATTTCTCTGACTTCTCTGATTGCTCTGATTTCTCTGATTCATCCGATTGCTCAGAACCGGTATCTATGTTACCACAATCACTTTCGTCCAAATTGTAAAAATGAGATAACCAACGGAAACAGAGCATTGTTATATTTTTTTCATAGTATAAATAACTCGTTTTATGACCCGAAATTAAACTCCACCTCGTAACCGCAAGACTAAATGAAGAGTAGCTTCCTTCTGGATGTTGTAGTCTGACAGTGTACGCCCGTCTTCCAGTTGCTTGCCAGCAAAAATCAAACGTTGCTGGTCTGGTGGGATACCTTCTTTGTCTTGAATTTTCGCTTTGACATTATCAATAGTATCCGACGGTTCCACTTCCAAAGTAATTGTTTTTCCAGTTAAAGTTTTAACAAAGACTTGCATTGGTTGGCATTGGTAGTCTTTATATACCACAAATGTCGTCATTATTTGTTTAACAAACCTATCAATTTAATGTCTTCCATTTTCAAAGTTTCTCTACCATTTGACACAGCAACACGATTGGAATCCTGGAACATCCTGATCAACATTGATTCCGCCGCCGTCTGAATTGCATCGACAGCAGCACGTTGAAATCGAAATTCTTCTTCGTTTTGGTCAGAGGTGATTTCGTCAACGATTCTACGGAAAGGTGCTGCTGGTAAAATCAGGTTGGTTTTCTTCTGCTGTTGTTTGATTTCACGGATGGGATTAGAATGTCTCATTTTACAGGGTATTGGTATGCTTATATAGTATCGTTTTAAAGAGGAGGTTGTGTATAAGATACAGCGTTTCCAAGAGTAGTTCTGTTTGATTCATTCACACATTCTCGTGTATCCATAGTATCTATGAAATCTTTGATTTTTTGTCCGTTCTCGTCTGGTTGCCAAGTATTGAAATCGTGCACTGCCTGGTGGGTTTCACGCACAAAATCATTCGTAGGATCTGCAAAATGAAATGCTTCACCGTCGTTATCGTCCACAATAAAGTCCGCCATCTCCGGGTGAATTCCGATACAATCCTCCTCCACAGGAAGCTCCATTCCAATCGGTATAATTGTATCATCGTTCTCTTCGTCTAACTTTACAAAGGTGCTTTCGTCCAATGGACGGAACCCAAGTTGTTTAAGAGCAGCCACAACCCCGTTGCTTGTGGTATAGATGTGTTCCATGACTGATTGAACTGGTATCTTGTGCCATTCTTCGGAGTACGACCAGGTATTTTCCGTGTCGTGTTTTTCAATTAAAAACACTTCTAATGAGTCAGTATAGCATCCAACAATCTCACCGTACCACACCTCCTGCTCCGTGCCGTTCATTGCGTTAATCTTGACAAAATCACCGTTAGAGTACATTTACATCAAACAATATTCATATTTATAGGAAAAGAATTTTATTAAGATTTACTCTGTTGTTACTCTGTTGTCTGGAAATACTCTTGCAAAATCAGTGCAGCACACTGCCATCGAATATCTACTTCAATTGGTTCACACATGTTTGTCTATGATGACATATTATTATATTTGTCGTCATCATTTCGTGTATCGTCATAAAATCTCTAAATGCCCTTATATGGACATGATATATCAAAGCTTTTTAAAAGGTTTTTTTTTTAACTATATTCCAAAAAAAAATATTAATTTCTTTTTTATCAAATAATGATGTTGATATAAGGGCATTTAGAGATTTTATGACTATTTGACTATATAAATAGATGTATTTTCTACATAAATGAAATTAATTGTGATTTTATCTGGGATCATCGGCTGCCAAGCCGTTTTTAAACCGGCGGATTTAGCTGCTTTGCAGGCTGCTGTTAATTCGTGTGTGCCTGCTGAGACTTCCTCTGGGTCGGGGTGTGACTCGTCATCGTACGGTCCAATTGGCGAATGGGACGTGTCCAGCGTGACCAGTCTAGCATATTTGTTCAACAACAAAAAAGCCTTCAACCAAGATTTATCGAAATGGGACGTGTCCAGAGTGACAAGTTTGCAATCTACATTTCTTGCTGCTAACACCTTCAATTCCGTCCTCTCGACATGGGACGTATCCAAAGTCACTTCGTTGTATTATGCATTTAATAAAGCTTATGCCTTCAACCAAGATCTCTCGAAATGGGACGTGTCCCAGGTCACTACTTTTTTTGGCACGTTTGCCTATACATCAAACTTCAAACAAGACCTCTCGAAATGGAACGTGTCCAGTGCCCTTTCTATGAATTTGATGTTTTACGATAGTGGTTTTGATCGAACACTGTGCGGTGACAAATGGCAGGAGCACCTGGGTAACAATTATTTAACATCGACCGGACGATACGGGTGTTGCGATGCCGGTTCTTACATGTCAAAACCACACTTAAATCCATTTTCCAAAG
>Ga0233412_10001147_pt1 | contig 14251 bp, 6 predicted proteins | sample Na_anoxic_4_MG_FD_180667 | JGI IMG/M metagenome (GOLD analysis project Ga0233412, IMG submission 180667) | Seawater microbial communities from Saanich Inlet, British Columbia, Canada - Na_anoxic_4_MG | ecosystem: Environmental > Aquatic > Marine > Inlet | place: Canada: British Columbia...
CATGGACTATCTGTTAAAATACCTTGGCTAAATAATTGTATTGATTGAATGTTTGCGTTGTCACTTCCACTATCGGGTAAAGTTATACCTAAACCATTATCAAATGCATCATCTATTTTAAGCCAAGTATTAGGATTAAGACTTGTTAAATCTGAAGGACAACCATTGTTATATACATCTGATATTTCTTGGGTAGTTAAAATCTTATTCCATATTGCTACTTGTGTTGCATTATATGGAGATAATGTACCTGTACCTCCAAAGAATTGAGGTTTTGCAGTTCCAAATGTACTAAATGATTCAGGAGTCTCAGAGTCAATAGTTTGTGAATTCCCATCGAAATATATACTACCATTTGTTCCATTCCATGTATAAAGTAAATGATACCAAGTGTCTATAGTTATAGTTTTTGTATTCCTTGATGTCATTACTACACTTGACAATCCTAAATTAAAACTTTGAGTTGTTGCATCGGTTAGAAGTTGAACTCTACAATAGGAATTTCTACCCTCACCTATAAATAAAAAGTTAAAATTTAAATTATCTACATTATTTGGAGTTTTAAACCAAACACTAAACGTCATATTTGATTGACTCTCTAAATATGATAAGTCTCCAACATCTGCAGTCGCAGGTAAATTATTCTCTGTACCAAGAAAGTTATAAAATGACTTTGTGTTTGTGAATACTGTACTTCTTCTTGGTCCTCCTACTACGCTCATATTATCTCCCTCCTTCTTCTTCAGGTTCTTCTGGTGTCCATTCAGATGTTCCCAAAATTGTTAGTATTTCATCATAATGATAAGGACCTTCTTTAGTTGTTAATGAATCAACACTTGTTGGTATAGTTTCACCTTCCCATTTTAGAAATGTTTTTGTTTCATCAACAGATTTTCTAACCGTATCTTGTGAAGTTTCCAACACTTCATTAAAATTCACTGAACCCAATTCGGATACATTGAATATCATAAAATTTCTGTGGTTAAATATGTGTGACATAATTTATTATTTTTTATTTTTATTTTATTGTAAATATCATAGATTTAGTTTAAGAAATATCGAATCTACTTTTTAATGCGTTGTAATTTCTTAATATCTCACTTTGAGATAATGCTCTATCATACATCATACAAGGACCTAAACTACCATTTAAAAAGGTAGCAAAAGTAGAGGCACCACCCCTACCAATATTTATTTGTCCCGCATTTATAGTTCCAGGATTCATTTGTGAACCATTTAAGAATGTTGACGTATCTTGATTAACTAATTCCCCATTAACATAACAACTTAAATTATTAGTAACCAATTCTCCCACATCTGTAATAGTAATTAAATTCCATTCCTTTGGTTCGTTACTCACCCTATCTGTAGTAAATGTACCCCTATCAATTGAATCCCCTATCGTCATTCCATAGTTATTACCTATACCAAAACCCCATCTCATCTGACTAGACGTACCACTCCTCCAAAATAGATATGCATCATCTGCAGGTGTAGAACCACCTATAGTATCACCAGATAATTTAACGATAACCTGTTCATTATCTGGAGATGAACCACCACCAATAGGGTTAATAGTTTCCGCAACTGCTTTTGTTATTGTCCCACCTGAACCTATAGTAACCTCAAAAGAAGGTAAATTTAAAGATGTTTGTCCTGTAGTTGTACCACTCCAGTTTTCACCAATAACACCTGTATAAGTTCCTGGTGTGTATGTTGTTGCAGTCAATGATGGTATTTTTAGAAATCTATCATTACCACCACCAAAAAACATAACACCACCGCCACCTGTTGTTCCTGATTTAACCCAAGCTGAAAACGTGAACGTTTTTGGTTTGTATCTATAAAAAGGTTGTTGTTCTTGAATTAACTCCGAAGAAGAAGTCGGAAATAAAATGAAATCATCCGTACCATCAAAAGTTATGTATTTATAATCGTTAGAAACTTCTGGTTCGTTTGTGAAAGTACCCTCAAAATTATAAGAACTAGTTATATCAACTATAGTACCACCACTTAAACCTTCAGACCTATCTCTAGATTTAAAATTAAATGAATCAGTATAAAATACTAAACCTTCTGTTATTATTTTTGGTGAATAATTAAAACTCATAATTTATATACTTCTAACAATTGTTTTTACTTCCCACCCAGTAGTTGTTGCAGATACTTGCAATAAAGCATTAGTACTATCTGCAGACATAGTAAATGTTATCCCTGATGTTGTTCCAATGTCACTTGTTGGTACATTATTGAATTCAACAGTATTACCACTAAATATAGATATGATATTTCCTGCTCTCGCACCTACTGTATTTGTAACCGTATAATCAAAGAACGCACCCGTATATGCACTCATCGGTAAAGAATACACTGTAGACAATCCAGTTCCAGGATTTAATTTAACTGTCGTATTAAGTGATGGTGCTTGATAACTACCCATATGAATAGTATCGTCATCAAATACTTCTAATATCGGTAATCCTGAAATATCATTAACCGCAAACAAAGAACCTGTTAAGTCATCAGTAATACTGAATAACTCACCACTAGAACCTTGTACCGTAAATAGTGGTTCTGTATTGCCAGAACCTATAATTGTTAATACGTTTTGTCCACTTCCTGATAATTTTGTTTGTCCAACAACATTTAACGTAACAGTAGTTGCAGTAGTCCCAATACCAACGTTTCCACCATTTTCAACTAAATATACATTATTTAATCCTGAAGGTTCAATGTGTAATGGTGAACAACCATATAAGTTTGTCACATATAAATCTGTTATACAGTCTCCTGATGTATTTCCTGTAAATGTAGGTAAGTTTAAGTAAGTTGTCGCACTTATTGTATTCGCACTTAACCCATTTGTAAAAATTGTTGGTCCAGTTACTGTACCACCAGTAAAGGTTCCACCGCCACCACCAATAACATCACTTATTTGTTGTATAGTTGCCTTATATGATGACCCTACACTACTCTGAGAAGTATCTCCTGTTATTACAATATGAACTAAATCTGTAAGTGTAACACCACTCGCTAATTGTCTATCTGTTAATTTTTGTTTTGACATATGTTTTCTATTTTATTATAAATATGTGTGATTTTTTATTCATCACAATTATGTATCAGTTCTTTATTATAAAAATCTCCCCCAACGTCCCAATCATCATCTCCTGTAATTATTACATTACCTTCATATTCATTACTATCATATATTTGAGTTATGAATATTGTGTTATATTCACTAAGTAACGTATTTGACTTTCTTATACATTTGGTGTATTTGTCTCTAAGTCCCGCAATAAAGTTTCTTTGTGTTTCATAAGCAGTAGTACCTTGAGTAAATCCAGATAATGCGTTTTGTGCATTTACTAAGTTTTGTGTTATACCACTACAACTCATAAAATTCATAGTATAATTTTGTTGTTGTTCTATATACTCATTCTCTAAATTTTCTAACTCAGTTTTTAAATCTAACAGTTGTTGATTTAGTGTTACAAAATCACTATTTAATAAATCTATTTGATTTTGTTTTTTATCGATTAAAGTTTGTAAATTTGGGGTACTTAAATCTTTTAATTTTATAGAACATAAAATACTATTCTCTTTTTGTATTTCTTTCTTAAGTAATGCAATCTGAACTTCTTTTTCCCTTATTTCTTTTTTCTTATCTGTAATTTGTGGACTACTAGGGTAAATAGGTTTTTGTTCTACTAAACTATATTTGTCTTCAGAACCAATACTAAAATCTGTCTGACCACTTAAAGAACAATTTTCAGTAGAAATAAAATTCAAACTATACTTTTTATAATTAAATTTATTATTATCAAATATTGTATTTCTATAAATTTTACCTGAATTATCACAACCTTCCCATATTGTAGTAGCAGGAACAACTTGTTCAATTAAATCTAACCAATAGTCACCTATCTTATCCATAAACTCAAACATACTATTATACGTAAATTTACCAGATAAGTCTTCACCACAATTACTAGCGTTTAGGTATAGTTCATAAAATAATCTTAATAATGGGTAATCACTAATAGTCTGTCTACTTTTAACATCAATTAAATTAGTTTGTACTAATTGATCAAAAACCGCTTTAATATTTATTTCTGATGGTTGTATATCTAAATAATCTAACGGATTAACACAAACACTATATGTATCACCAGTTTCAAAACCATTCTCACATTCTTTTTTACTACCACAATATTCACAATCACCTTTACAATTTGCGCAATCGTCAATAGTTCTCCAATGACATATTTCTAAATCTTCATCCCACACATAGTTTTTACCTAAACCTAAACCTTCAATACCTTCACCATTTAATAACGTATTTAAAGATTTACAACATTCAGACGTAATACTATCTGTCTGATTAAACGTTTGTGCAGTGACACCACTAATAACTTCTTCTAAAGTACCACCAGTATATATTGAGGTTCCTGTATATAAATAAGACTCAAAGAAACCAATCGTACCATCACCTTTTTCAACGATTAGTCCGAATAGATTATTTAATGTGTTATTATTATTAATGACTAACGTATCTGAACCACAATTATTTTTTTGTATGAAGAAGTTCGATAGTGTTTGTCCTTTTTCTAATAATTGATAATAATTAGCGTCTAATGAGGTGTTATAATTAGAAGTTAACGTATAGTATTCATTTTTCAATTCTATAACTTGTGTCTGTAATATATCTGTATATGTTTCACAACTAAATGTTAATCCAGATGTGGAGTTACCATCTAAAGTTAAAACATAACTATCTAATGTTGTAGATGTGTATGTGACATCACCACTAAATTTTATCTGTAATAAAGATGATTGATCTTGAAATATAAAATCTTCAGAACCCATAAATAAATAATCTTCTGAAGATTCAAAAATATAATTATCAGTTTCACAATTAGTAGGACAATTATCACAATCAATATTTTTCCAGTAATTAAATACATCACATTCTATTGCCTTCGCAGGATCTATACTAAATGAAGTATTTTTAACGTTAAGTATTAAATCAGAATGATTAATATTATAATCCGTATATCTGTATTCTAAATCTAACCAAAGTCTTTCTTCTTCTTCACCTAATCTAACAATATCATAATTAGACGTTGATCCAGTATTACATTCACCGTTAGGGTAAACTGTTTCTGTTATTACACCATCATCATAATAAACCCACGATTTTTTATTATCTATAACACAACTTAGTTGTGGTATCATACAATCATTTATAGATAAAAGTCTTTGTGTTTGACAATCTGCGACATTAACTTGTATATTATCGACTAATAAACATAATTGACACTCAATATTTTCTAATTCTATAGAGAAGAAAAATTCTTTATTAGGATATAATCTCCTTAAATCGTCACAAACACATTCAGGTATCGTAAAGTTAAAAGTTTGCCAAGATGGTTCGAACATATCTGCATTGTATGTCACACCTAATTGTGATAAGTGATTAAATATACCATCTTCTATTGTTGCAATCTCTTGTTCGTCACCTTCTAATATAACACCAGTGTATCCACTTGTTGGATCCCATTCCCATATAGGGTTTATACTTTCAGTATATGGTAAGTAACTTAACCCTGTATCAATGTTAGTCTGAGTATCTTCATTTGTATTATTAACAAATATTTTAAAGTTGACTTTTAAATCGTCTAAATAACTATCATAATAAGTATTATTTACCTCTTCAAATTCTACATAATTATTATATAAACTATTATACCATACATCATAACACTCATTAGTTTTTTGTTCTATAGTAGGGATTGAAGTTTGTAATGTTTCTAAAAGATTTTGTAATTCTGTAACATTTACTAAATCACAACAATTAATAGGTTCTATACTTTCATCATCTACTATTACAGAAGATAATATACATTCCCTAGTTTCGCTATTAAATACATATTGTCCTGGAATTGAAATCACACTCTGTGTACAACATTCTTCAGGTATATTTGCACCGTTATAAAGAATTGCACCACCTGTTGTCTGTTGAAATAAAGAAGGATTAGGATAATCACAAATAGGTGTATTATTATTAGATCCACCAGAAGGTGTGGTAACAGGGTCTTTGTCTGGGTCAGCTTCAGGTAATGGGGGTGGTGTATTATTAGAACTACCGCCCGAAGGTGTGGTAACAGGATCTTTGTCTGGGTCAACTTGTGAAGATCCAGTGTTTGTATTAGGGTTATGAACTACTCTTGTCGCAGTACAACAACCCTTTTCGTAAATGTTTGTACCACCTCCACCTGCAAGTGTCCAATCACTACTATACCACGAACTACATAACGTAGTAGGGTTATTTGGGTCATTAATATTAATAATATATTTATAGTAATCGGTAGGACTACTACTATCAAACACTATAAATTCATCGCCAATATCATATATACACCCACTTACTGGTCCACCACCTCCACCATCTTTTATCCCACCAGCACCAATTGCTGACATAACAATACCTGTAGTTTCAGGATCAATATAACCTTTTAAGGTTGAGTATAAGCCTAATAACCCAACACCCCAACTTAATAGAGTACTTCCTAAATTATTTTGTTCATTTTTAGTATCTGTAAAAGACTGACTTTGTTTTAATAAATTTTCAGATAATAATGCTTTTTGTTCTTGTAATTGACTATTTAACTCATTTATCTGTGAAGTATTTTTTACATACTCAATATTTAAAGTAATTTTTTGACTATCAGTTAAAGTTAAATTACCAGATTCATCTGTTATTGATTCGGTAGTAGTTTTTAACAACTCTGCAGTTCTATTTATAGTGTTTTGTATGTCGTTGTTTTGTATTGTAGAATTTTGTTTTGACTCATCATAACTAATACTGTTATTATAATCAGTAGTTAATGTGTTTATATTTACATTGATTTCATTGATTTGCTTCTCCAAAGTAGCAACTAACTCAACATTATTTTCAAATATAGCATTTTTTAATTGTACTTCTAAACTATTTTTTGTTCTACAATCTTCTAATAATTGTGAATATAAAACTTGTTCGTTTTGATTTTCTAATGTTTTAGTAGAAACACAACTATTATATTCTGTTTGTTTAGTACCATCATTAGTATTAGGGTTACCATATACTATTGTGTTACAATATGTGTTATAATTAAAGTTTCTTAATTCTGTTAATTGGGTTTCATATACTGTACAATCTAATGGGTTCTCCACATTTGTTATTGCTTTTTCTATTACAATATTATCTGAAGATTTTAACTGAATATCACCTTCTATTTGAGAGATTACACTTTTGATTTCTACTTCCACAACTTTTAATTTATCTAGTTCATCTTCTAGTTGTGTACCTAAAGCATTAAATTCTTGTATGTTCGCAATTTTTGTCTCATTTGTTGGTGTTGTTGTAGTGTTACTATCACCACCTACAGTACTACCATCACAACCTAATGCCGAATATTGATTAATAATAGTTTTTATACTTTCTTCTAAAGTTTTATAATCAGTCAATAACTTAGACCATATACCACATTCTAAAGGCATTTCTAAATTACATATATTTTGTGTGTTAATATAATTAGTATATTCTATGTCACAAGATGGGTATAATAATGTTAAATTAAAACAACCCGCAATAAGTGACTCTACTTCGGATTTGATTGTTTTATAATTTTCTATATAAGTTACAATTTCTGAAGTATTAAAATTTAATGATGTTAATAACTCTGTTGTTGGTGTAAATAATTGATTGTATGTTTCATTAATTTGAGAAACCCATATCTGATTTGTTGTTGCCCATTGACTAACTGACACTACATTACCACCAATGGCATTACAACATTCTGTATTTGGTTCTAATACATTAGTATTATTCCATATCACATATTCATCACCAACATTCTCACTATCATTAAAGTTATTTTGTAAAATTTGAGTTTCTTCTTCCGTATTTGTAAACGCAACAAAGTTTAGACAATTTACATTATTTATTGTATTATCATAAATAATTGCTGGTTGACATGATACGTTATCTGCACACTCTATTAAGTTATTCGCACTATATTTTAACATATAGTCAAAAGAAAAATCTATAGTACAACTACAATCTTCTAATTCTGGCAATTTAAAACCTTGCCAATTTTCACTACCAAAAACAACGGAAACATTATCTACATCCGCACATTTAATTCTTTCTGGGTCAACTGCCGAACTGAAAACAGTATTAGGTGTAACACTATAAGGGTTATTACCTTCAAACGGTATTAATAACCCACTATTAACATCAATAGTAAAATAACCAAACGTATATCCATAAAATTCTGCAACTGACTGATATAAATCACTAACTTGTTCATCACTATGCCAATCTAAAATGTAATTATTATCAAATATTGATGGTGTGAAAGAAACTCTTCCATATTCATCTATGGTAAAAACTACCCAATTAGACGGATCCATAAGTGAAGGATCATCTAATATTGCGTTAGGTTGTGCAACAATATTATTATTAGTGTTAACTACTTCTTTTATTATTCTAGACTCAGTAAAACAATCCCAAAAAATTTCAGTAGAATAATAATTATATACACCACCTATAGGGTTTTGTAAATCATAGTAGGATGTATTAACCGTTGTATCAATTATTGGGACAATGTATGTACCATCACTAAGACTACCTTGTATAGTAAATTCTGGAGTTGCAAGCTGATTACCTTTTAAACACGCTATATATTCATTTGTACCATCATTTACTATAGTAAAATCAAATCCGTGCCAAGCACAACACTCAGGACTACTAATGATTGTTGTAGAATTACAATCTACTTCTTCAAAATATAACCCAAAATTAGAAGGGTTTTCGATATTCCCTAATAAATATAGTTCTAAATATTCTACTATACCATAACCTGTTGCATTAATAAAACTTTGTTGACTTAATACTTCCCCACCAGGGACTTTAGCGTATTTGTATTGAAAACATTTACCTTTTACTTGATAGATATTGTTTGGTAATGTATTATTTACCATATCAAATACAACAATACCGTTAGGCTCAACATCTATCGGTATTCCAACACAAGGTGCTTTACCACTACAATATTCTGTAAGTCTACCATATTCATTTATATATGAAACATACCTAGCATCATTTTTAGAACAACATTCAGGAAATTCATCAAAACTAACTTTAATCCCATCTTCATTAGTGTAATAATAAAATGGTAAACATTCATTTAAAGTTAAATCGTCACAACTATAGATAACACTTTCTTCTTCTATATCATTTAAACAAATCTCTAAAGTGTTATTAGTATCACAATCTTGTGTTGATACTTCAGTTAAACAATTTTTTAAAGATACTTCATAATTATTTTTAATTACTTGCCACTCTGGTGAATATATCAGATATTTATCTTTTTTTATTTTCTCTAAAAATTCATTATATTCTGATTCCGCACTTGCAAATGCTTGTTGTAATGTTGTTTTACCGTCATTCTGTAATGGCGTTTCTACAATAGAATAATTAACATCTAAACAATTACCTATGGGTTGGTACTCACCATTATTTTCATTATAAGTTAATTGTGTCGTATAAAAAGTTGTTCCCGTAGGTATTCCATTAAATATCCCATAATTATAATTAATAAAGTAGTTTTGTTGTAAGGTTTGTGCAGTTACAACTACTGTTGGTTTACTATTAAAGTTAGGTACAAAACACCTACTAAAATATTGTAAGTATTCACTTCCTCCATCATAAGGTCCAATATGTGGGTTATTACCATTTAACACTGTTACAGAATCATCTGTATATGTTTCCCTATACCATCCACCTGCTTTTTGAAAGTACATATCGGTGAAACCATTTTCTACAATCTCTCCTGTTTCAGGATTAATAAAATCATTAATAACTAAATCCCCATTAACTGGAGGTAATGGATAACCATTTTTATCGTATGGTATATTAGATAAATCTACTTCACCAGTATAGAGATATAATAATTTTTTAATTTCTTCAATATCTAATGGTTTGTCTACTAAAACAACATACTCATTAAAATTAACTAAGGACTCAGGTGCACCTATAAATCTAAATAAAAATTCTATCGCCTTTCTACTACCCTTACTTTTCCATAACCATGCAATGTTTAGTATTAATCTTCTATACAATTCAATATCTATCTGATTTTGTGTTAAATTAGTAGAAGTGCCACTAAATTGTCCCCCTCCATTACTAGGTAAATATAATTTTGAGAAAGATGTATCATTAATGAAATTAATAGGATCTAAACCTAACATATACGATAAGTCTTTAACTAACTCATCAGGTGTATTATTCTTTTTATCATATGTTACAATGTGTGCAAATTTAATACCATTAATATATTTTTTAACATAGTCAAATTCAACACCATAAATTCTTAATAGTTTTGTAGCCTTTTCACCATTTAAAGTTAAATCGTCACCATCCGTTCTAGGTATTGTATCAAAACTACTAATTGCTTCTGTAGTATATTTTCTAATTATAATATCTGTCTTTGATCCGTCTAAATCTTCCGCCAAATCATTTAACTTATCTATATAAGCAATATAAAAACTATTAAAGAAATTTAAGTTATATCCATCATCTAATACTGGAAAATCTAAAACTTTTTTACTTGTTAAGGTGATACCATTATCAGTAATTTTAGATGCAATTATTTCTGCCCTATATTCTGGATAAATTTCTCTATTTAATAAATTATTCTGTAACTCATTTAACCCAGTGAAAAAACTCTCAAGTTCACTACCATTAGGTTTAATAAAATATGGTATAGATGCATCAATAGTATCTGATAAAAACGAAAACTGAGGTATAAAGATACCTGTTAACTCAGGAAATGGATTCCCTTCCACAACTAAAGTTATTTCAGAATTAGTTTTTTGTGTTGCACCTGAAAAACCTTTTATATTTTTTACTATCCCATTATGTTCAATTACATATGAACCATATTTTAACATTAAGTTTCTTAATGGATTATCTGTACTATCATCTGATACATACTTAGAATCTATAGTATACTTAATATTATATGGGTTTACAAAGAAATTACTATTAACTTTAAATGTTGATTCATCAGATTCAATATCATAAAGATAGTCTGTTATATTATCACCTGTAACACTCCCAACTTTGTTATCCACATAAATCGCTGCTGGCCAATCGTTTTGAATTTCAATCAAAGACGAAGATAACATTTCTTTAAAAGAACCATACCAAACATAACTTAAAGGATTTGTTAAGTCTAAATTTAAATTTGCTTTAACATTTTTTTGTATTTGTAACTGCGATTCAGAATCTACTATATCATCTAAAGTAAAAAATTTAGATCTATTACCTTGTGTAAATAAAATATCTGGTTTAGGGTCTAAATTAACTGAAATTGAAAAATTACCATTAGTGAATAGTGTCGTCCCACCTTCACTTGTAAGTTGTAAACCTACTAAATCAGGACTAAAATCCCTATATTCAATGTTATCATTGAAAAATATTCTTTTAGCGTAACCCGCAACCTTTATTCTATTATTTTCAGCCATTTACGTTTTATATATTAGTTATGTCATCAAAATCTTTAGTTGGGTCAATAGTGAACTTCTGTTCTCTAACCTCAAATAATGGTTTACCAGTAAACTGATCTTTAATCTCATATAAGTTATATTGTCTGTATATTTGATTACCAAAATTGTATATAGTATAAATACCATCTTCTAAAGATTTTGTTTGGTTTGAGAATAATGCATATGCTAAAGTTTCATCATCAAACTCAACCATCTCTATTTCTAACATAACAGGATCGAAAAACGTATTAGTTATAATAACATCTTGTTGTGGGTTACCAATAAAGGGTACCGCATTAGGTTTAATAGATGGTGCAGATGAAGGTGTGACAGTACAAAACACACTGGTTGAGTTGTCATTAAAAGTATACGCTACCGAAGCATTAGAATTACCTTGGCTCTGTGTAATAGGTAATGCTCTATTATTAGATGTTATAATTCTAAATAAATTTTGTATTTTATCTTGCCCTGTACCTGACTGATCTTTTAAATATTCAACTCTATAACCTACTAAATTACCATTTTCAAATCTATTTTGTAAATCTGTGGGTACCTGATTGATGTCAAAAACAATACCTTTTACATCCTGATTATCAATTAAAACACTACAATCTTGTATTTTAGCTCTTATTTGTTTAGGTCTTATAATAATATTATAAAACCCTTTGGTACCAAATATCTGTGTTGGTAATTTTAATGTATATAAACCACCGAATATTTCAGTAGTGTTATTAGGGTTATTTGCTGGTATCAAAACTTCTGTAGGATCTAAAGATATTAGTTCTACATCTGCTAAAGATTCTCTATTAGGTGTATAACTGTAAAACATCTCTACATCCTGTACCGATACATCTGCTGGTCTTATTGTTCCGTAATTTCCTGTTGCCATAACTTTTTTTTTAAATTCTTATAAATCCACCTCTATTTGTGTCAATATCGTTAGTTGTTTTTATTTCTGATAATAATGAATGTCTTTCAAATATATCAGCAACACCTCTATTAATAAATACTACACTATCAACTTCTGGTTTAAAAACTACACCTAAATACTCTTCTTTTTTTATTGAAGCATTTAACGATGTATTATATGTATTCCACCCACTATTTAATACTTTGAAAACTGTAGTGTTATAAGACCTATTAAAACCAAACTCATCTATAGTCTTAGTAATTAAATTTTTATATGTTGTATACTCGATACCTGTAGTTGTTATATTATCAACATTGGCGTTTATTTTATATATAATTCTATCACTATTTTCAGATAAAACACCACTAAATTCTTCTTTAGGGTTGTTAGAAGTATTTAGATTTGGGGCATAAATATCATCTCCATTACTATTTTTTCTATATGACTTAACTTGTCTTAACAAACTATCGTCAGTATTACCCGTAACTTGTAGCGTATTAGAATAATAAAAGTTTGGTGGTGCACCCGCCAATCTACCATAACTAAATGAATTAAAGTTATTAGGTTTTTCTGTTAACTGAGTATCTTTTGGTGTGTATTCATTATCTGTAAATATACCCATATCATCTAAGTTTTGTGTTAGATAAAGGTTTATGTCTATTGTATTTACTATTTTCTGCCCTGAACTATCTAAAATAATATTACCTTCTTCGTCTATTTTAAAATTAGGTATAGTACCATAATAATACTTAGAACTATCAGTATCTATAACTGTCTTACCTTCAGAGTTTTTTTTCAATACACTCTTAGGTATGTTTCTAACCGTATAGTTTTCTAAATTTCTTTTTTTACTTATGTATTTCATACTATATAATTATTTTAAAATGTGGTTTGCCAAAAAGTTAATGTTGGTATTCCACCATTGGTGGGGTTTAAGTTAACCCCTAAAGGTATATTTAATTGTCTATCATTAGGTGTAAATTTATATTTGTATACACCATTATCATTTTTCAAAATTATTTTTAAATACGTTAATCCATTTTCCCCTTCTAAATCGGAAAGTGTTAATTCATTAGTATTAAAATCTTTAGATGGTGCCATTTGATAAACCTTACCATTTAAAGCGTTATTAAATTGTACAACACCATAAACCTCATATTCTTGGTTTGGTGCGTTATCTACTAAATCTTGAAACCAATAAATCTGATAACCTTCATGTACTTCTTCTGGTTGTGTTACTGGATCACCAATAGTAAATGTTATTGGACAAGCACTTATTGGTAAAGTAAAACCAAATTCATTTTCTTGTTCAGTACCCACTTGTGTATAAATGTCTGAAAATGTTAGTAATTCATTAGACCCACTATTAGGATTATCATATATTGAAAACCTAATAAAACTATTTGTAAACCTATTAGTTCTACAAAAAATATCATCAAAAGTAAATTGTATGTCACCATATAATCCTGGTACTGCACCCAACCCCCTATGAAATGGTGAACCCTGAAGTGTTTGAGGTGTGTAAAAATTTAAATTTATTTTATATCTATCAATAATATCCCAATTATTGTTTGCTGGTTTAAATATTACTTTCTTATAATCTACTATTGGATTTATAGAATTTTCTACCTCATCTTTTACAAATTTATCTTCAATTAATTCTGCATTATCCACAGGGAAAAAATTAGATTTAAGTGTAATGTTTATGGTTGTACCACTACTTAAATTATCTAACAGTATTTTTCT
>Ga0233412_10001149_pt1 | contig 14247 bp, 10 predicted proteins | sample Na_anoxic_4_MG_FD_180667 | JGI IMG/M metagenome (GOLD analysis project Ga0233412, IMG submission 180667) | Seawater microbial communities from Saanich Inlet, British Columbia, Canada - Na_anoxic_4_MG | ecosystem: Environmental > Aquatic > Marine > Inlet | place: Canada: British Columbia...
ATATACAACATTATCTTTGTCAAGACCATTGCTCATAATAATCCTTAATGTATTTGTTGATGAATTAAACTGTATTTTGGGTTTATTAGCATAATCTAATATATTTGTGAATTTACTGCTTGATTTTCTTAAACTTGGCGGTTGCTCATGAATAAATGTCCAAGCTGAAATTGAATAATTATAATTAAATGCACCGACACCTGAGCCTATATCTTCATAATTTCCAATAACTTTTTTTTTATTTAAATAAATGGGATCTTTCAAAAGTATTTTTGTCTTTAACATATTTTCTTTACTTTTTCTACTGTTTCCTAGATTTTTGGATTCGGTGGTTTGCATTTCGATCTGATTTCTTAAATCTATAACAATTGGTGCATTTATTTGTACATATGTAATCGCTGCCTCGAGTGATAATGATTTTGAAAACAATCTTTCAAAAAATCCTACTCGCTGTTTATTTTTAATTGATTTATATCCTCTAGATTCTAAATATGTTTTCAAATTTTTAGTCATTTTAATATCATACAGATTTCGTGCCAATACAACATCCCAATCTACAGATACTCCATTCATAATATTTTCTAATTGATTTTCATTTCTTATGATGGATTTATCTTTTGCTAGACTTTCTTGCTGTATCATTAAGTCATCCGTTTTTGTAACCGAATGTAAGAAAATATAGTTTTTTATTATTGGTATTAAAAAGTATAAACCTACAAATATTATTTCCATTATTAAAATAATCCAAGCTACATATGGTGTCTCTTTAATCTGATCCCATACATAATTTGTTAAATATAACACTGTACATGGTATGATAAATATAATATGATAAAGTAATTGAAAAATATTGTTACCCATTATTTTTTCCATAAGTGTGGAATTTTTACTAATAGCATTAAAAATGGCAAATATTAATCCAATAACAGTTATAATTTCAATTGCCACTGTCAAGGAAAGTGATAAAAATGAAAATGTTTTAATCAAATATAAAGCTAAACAGGTTAATCCTAAAACAACGGCAATGCTAAGAATGGATTTATATAATGGTAGTGTTTCAGTGAATGTCCAATTTATTCGAGAAGATGTATCTTGAGCAAAACGAAAGGGTCTTGTGTCATTATTCTCTTTGATGAATAATGATATAACACCTAGTGCTATAAATGCACCTCCTAATATTAAAATAATATTAGTATACGTAGACCATTCTTTCAATACTGAATTATCTTTATAAAGAAATGTAAAAAAAAAGGATAAGATAAGATATACTATTAAAATTGTAACGGCAAGTGTTTTAAAGTTTGTTAAGCCTGTCCATATAATCTTTAAAAAATTAATAATATGCAGAAATATGTTTTGAAAAAACTCAAATAATCTATTTGTAAGATCATATCTTAAATTAGATGCCTGTTCATATACATTATTGCCTTCTGTCGCCGGATAAATAAAATCATATAATTTCATAGAACTAGCAATTATTGCAATAATTAATGGAACATATAATGTAATTGCCAATAAATTCTTAATAACTTTATCTTGATAACCCGATTTAGTCATGTTATATTATTATCTTATTAAAAAAATGTAAAATACCATATAATTAAAAAATTTATTAACCAATGGAAATTAATTATTATATCTAAATTTTCATCATTCCATTTCATATTGAATATTCTCATTATTGGATTATATAACCACCTTAAATATTTTTCAGAAAATCCTGATTCCCCCTCTAGTTCACTTAATCCCAATTTCTTTTGAAGAATAGTCAGTGAACATTGGTTTTTAAGCCACCCCCAATGATATACTACTAGCACGGGTACCAATAGCATGTATTTCAAAAATTTCTTTGGTATCTTAAGAAAAAATAGAAGTAATGGAGAGAAAATGATAAATAAATGTACTAATACTATTAGTAAATTTATAATAGTCGCAAATAACATTTAATATTTACTTTTATTTTATTTACAAATTACTTTGCATGGTTTTGGTGGCGTGACATTCGGTACACAGAGCTACTAAATTTGTAACATGGTTAGACCCTCCATATCTTAAATCTACTTTATGATCTACCTGAAATGTTGCTTTAAGCTGTTCTTCACAGTGTTTACATCTCCAATCTTGTTGGGCTGCGACATATTTTTTTTTAGTTTCGCTTACTGATCTTTTAGATGAATTGCCCCCCGAATTTAACATTCTTTTCATCTGCGGTGTAACAGCATTGTTCATAGCAGCCGTATTGCTCAACTGGTCCATATCCCCTTTGACGCTGGCAAAGTCAAAAATAGGTGTTAACATATCTGTTGTATTGCGATCAATTGGCATGTATTTTATAATACTATTGGCATGTTTAAACATGCCCTTTGAACCTTCAGGGTTTTTTTTGATAAACAAATACAATGATAAACCTACAAATGCATATGTAGCCATTTGTATATATTTTTTATTTATATGAAACATTTTTGTATACTTACCATCATAATATGTATTTACTACTAAAAATATGGTAATTGCTATTATAAATAGTCCTATTCTCATTATATTTTAGGCAGATAATTATTTAGATGTCCTCTTGAGTAGATATAAAATAAGAACAATAATAGATAATACCGTTCCTATCATAATATACTGTTTTCTGGATTTATATTTTTCTCTATTTAATACTTCTTTAGGTTTATATGCATCATAGTATTTTTCTAAACTATCAAAGAAGTCACGCTGTTCCCAATCCATTTTAGCGTGTAGCTTATTGATTATAAAATGAACCCATTTCATGAATGATTCGCGCGATCCTAAATAAGGAGTTACTGGATATTTATCCAGCATTTTAACAAAATCATTCCCAATGGGTTTTTGAGGAAGAAATAGCGGTAAATTTTGAATGGTATCGTAATATTTTTTTTTAGTCACATCATTTGGATGTTGTGGATACATAACTGATATGGTTTGTAACATAAATTCAAAATGAGGCATCCATATCTCCGGATCTAGAGGCATTATATATGAAATAGACATAAAAACTACCATGTATAAACATATAATATGAATCGGCAAAAATCAAATCAGTTTTGTAATAATTGCATAAATCAAGGACATTTATTTAATCAATGTAGAACACCAATAACAAGCGTTGGTATTGTTAGCTTTATAAAAGAAAAAGACACCCTTAAGTATCTGATGATATGTAGAAAGGACAGCTTAGGGTATATTGAATTTCTGAGAGGAAAGTATCCCTTATACAATAAAGAGTATATCCAAACATTGGTTGATGAAATGACTATAAGCGAAAAAGAAAGAATTGGTTCAGGCAATTTTGATGATTTATGGAAAGGTTTATGGGGGGATTTTATTGGAATTCAGTATAGAAGTGAAGAAAAGCATGCAAAAGAAAAGTTTATCCAGATTAAGAGAGGAATACAGATTTACAATGAAGGGAGTTATGATATTTCTAGTTTAATAAAAGAAAGTCAAACAAATTGGATAACTCCTGAATGGGGGTTTCCAAAAGGCAGACGAAATTATCAGGAAACAGATATTACTTGTGCTTACAGAGAATTTAATGAAGAAACGGGTTTTATGAAAGACGATTTAGATATGATTACCAATATCCAACCGTTTGAAGAAATATTTATCGGGTCGAATTACAAATCCTATAGGAATAAATATTATGTCGCTGAATTAATAGCTAAAAATATTACACCTGATAAATTTCAAAAAAGCGAAGTAAGTGACATGAGATGGTTAACTTTAGATGAATGTTTATCAATCATTCGTCCATATAATTTAGAAAAACTACAAGTAATAAAAGATATCAATAATGTTTTAGATAGATATAGATTAATCTCATAATATATTAACTATGTCAACAAAAGAAAAAAGGAAACCTAAAGTAATTATCAAAAAAAAGAAGGGTAAGGTTAAAATAAAAAAAAAAGCGATTGTTATAAAAAATTGCGACCAGTTACAAGATGAATTCAAAGATATTAAGAGCATTGATATGGAAAATCCTGAACATCGACAATTTCTTAAATGTATAGCAGATGATAACAGAGTGCAATTAGGGAATGAAGCAAAAAGATATTCATATCTTTACCCTTCTTTAGACGATCCTAATTTTAATGTCAAAATAGCGACAAAAAAAGAGTTTTATGATAATCGATATGAAGAAAAAACTCGCGAAGAGTTTGATAATATTAAGGAGGTCGCGCAGAAATTATGTGATAATACTGAATTTGAATTAGATCCACATCAGATGTTTGTTAGAAATTATATGTCATTCCAAACCCCATATAATGGTTTATTGTTATTTCATGGATTGGGTACTGGTAAAACATGTTCATCTATTTCTGTATGCGAGGAAATGCGTTCATATTTAAAGCAATTGGGAATAACTAAAAGAATTATTATTGTTGCATCGCCTGCTGTACAGGAGAATTTTAAAATTCAATTATTTGATGAAAGAAAATTAAAAGAAGTTAATGGATTATGGAATATTAAAGCGTGTACTGGAAACAAATTTATCAAAGAAATTAATCCTATGAATATGAAGGGTCTTTCAAGGAATAGAGTTGTCAGACAGGTGAAAAGAATCATATCCCAGTCTTATCATTTTCAAGGATATATCGAATTCTCCAATTATATTTCGCGCGTTATGCAAAAAACGGTAAGTAAAGGAGATGACATTGCATTAATTAAAAGAAAACAAAGACGATCACTTCAGAAAGAGTTTTCCAATCGCATGCTTGTAATTGATGAAGTTCATAATTTGCGAATTACAGGAGAAGGCACTATTAAGCCAAGTTCCGAAAATCTTTTAACTCTTGTAACAAATGCTGTTAATTTAAAATTATTACTATTATCTGCTACTCCAATGTTTAATGATTATCAGGAAATTATTTGGCTATTAAATTTATTGAATTTAAATGATAAAAGATATCCGGTAACGGTTAGAGAAGTATTCGATTCAAAAGGGGCGTTTATTCAAAACGCGGAGGGAATAGAGATAGGAAAAGAGTTGTTGATTCAAAAAATGATGGGATATATTTCATATGTTAGAGGAAATAATCCGTTTACATTTCCATATAGTATATACCCATTAGAAGCAAACAACCCCTCTTCATATTTAGGGATGTTAAAAAATAATGATTGGAGTTATCCTGATAAACAACTTAATGGAAAGGCTATAATAGATCCAATACAAATACTTGATTTATCAATTACAACAATAGGTAGTTATCAAAAAAAGGGATATGATTTTGTTTTAGATTCTCTCCGAAAAGAAAAACCAATTCTAAATGATCCAAATAAAGGTTTACTGTTTACAATTTTAGAGCCCCCATTGCAGGCGTTGAATATGATATATCCTCATTACGAGTTAGATAGCGATGATGCTAATGATGCTGATGATGATTTGTATCAATATTTATATGGGAAAAAGGGATTAGATAGAACTATGATGTATGATGAGGCAACAAAATCGGGTTTCAGATATAAAGATATAACACTACAAAATTTTGGTAGAATTTTTTCTCCTCCTGAAATTGGGAAATACAGTGCAAAAATAGCTGCAATATGTGATTCTATCAGAAAATCTAAAGGTATTGTTTTTGTATACTCTCAATATATCGATGGAGGAGGAGTACCATTTGCTTTAGCTTTAGAAGAAATGGGTATTACAAGATATGGAGGTAGATCGCTATTTAAAACTGCGCCTACAAAGCCAATTGATGCATTAACATTAAAATCCGAAAATGTCAAATTTCCTGCAAAATATATTATGATAACTGGTGATAAAAATTTGACTCCGGATGTAAAAACAGAATTAAAGGCAATTACTAGTCCAAATAATATTAATGGTGAAATGATAAAGGTAGTTATAGTATCGCGCGCTGGATCAGAAGGGTTGGATTTTAAAAATATAAGACAAACGCATATTTTAGATCCATGGTATAATTTAAATAGACAAGAACAGATTGTTGGAAGATCTGTTAGAAATTTTTCACACTGCGCATTACCTTTTGAAGAGAGAAATGTAGAGATTTACCTATACGGAACTAAACTAGATAATAATATAGAAGCAGCTGATATGTATATTTATAGATTAGCGGAGAGAAAAGCTAAAAAAATTGCAGAGGTAGTGCGTTTATTGAAAGAAAATGCGGTTGATTGTTTATTAAATAGAAAAGGGCAAAATTTTTCAGAAGAAAATGTTAATAAAATAGTCAGTCAAAACTTATCATCTGGTCCCACTATTCAATATAGATTGGGAGATAAAAGAGGTAGCTTTATGTGTGATTTTATGGATTGTGATTATAAATGTAATACATCTGTTCAAGATATTGAACAAGTGGACACTACCACATACAATGAAAATTTCATTATCATGAATATGGATAAAATTCTTCAACGTATCCGGTTATTATTCAAAGAATACTACATTTTCGATAGACAATCATTGGTCGCATTGCTTACTCAAATCAAAAACTATCCGTTGGATCAGATTTATACTGCGTTGAATTATTTAGTAACAGAAAAGAATGAATATTTAACTGATATGTTAGGAAGATTGGGTCATTTAGTTAATGTTGGAAATTATTATATGTTTCAACCATTGGAACTAGGTTCTAAACCAATAACTCGTTTTGATCGGGTCAATCCAATAGATTATAAACGCCAGAAAATAATTTTTAAACTCCCTGATAATATTCCATCTTATGTCAAAACTGAAAAGGAAGGCGAGGTTGTGGAAGCTGATAGTCAATTAATGGATAAAATAATATCGGTTTATCAGCAAATTCAAACTCCTGAATTTATTACTAGTATAGATAAAGAAAATTGGATCAAAGCTGCTGCTTGGGCAGTTGTTAATCTTGAGAGATACAATAATATCGATAAAGCTTTATTATTGAAACTAGCCATGTATCATTTTATTGATACATTAAAATTTGCTGAGAAATTAGAATTATTGAATATAGTTTATACAAAACAAAATAGAACAGCATTGGAAACAATAGCAATGTCTTATTTTCAACAATTTATCATACAAAGTAATAAATACACTGGAATTGTTTTAGCAGATTTTTTGAAACCCAGTACTCATGAATTATATTCAATATTAGCATTTATAGACGGGGCGTGGGTATCTAGTAAAGAAGCCGTTGGACCAGGAGGATTGGCTGTAGCAATGTTTAATAAAATGCAAATCAAAGATATCTCATCTATTAATGATATAATTGGATTTATGACGATTTTTAAGGGACAACAAATTGTTTTTAAAACAAAAGATATTCGATTGAGTAGTAAAGGTAGAACAAATAAAGGACAAAGGTGTGATAGGGGAGAAGGTAAAGGGACTATTATATCAAGAATAAATTCTTTATTGTCAACTGGTGTAACACCTATTAAATATAAAATGAACAAGAGTACGGTTGCGTCCATTTATGGAAATACAAATATTGCACAAAAAGCGCGTGTTGAAAGAAGAACAAAGGAGGTAAAAATTAGCTCATTGCAATTATGTGTAGAATCGGAATTAATATTTCGTTACTATGATAACATTAAACAAGATAATAAAAGATGGTTTTTTAACAGCGTTGATGCATTGATAAATAATATTGTTCAATTAGGTAAATAAATTGAATTAATAGTTAAAGATATTATATATCTACTATATAATGTCTACACAACAAGGAACCGCTCAGCCGAAAAAGCAAACAAGAGGAAAAAAAAGAGGCGTAGGTATTTACATGCAAAATATTCTTACTAGAAAAGTAAAACTACCCTTTACATCGGTAGGAAGCAATTTGGTAGAGAATATTTCATTAGATTTATCTAATCGCATTGAGGGTAAGTGTGTTCAAGAAGGATTCATAAAACGTCAATCGATAAGAATTGTTAATTATTCCGCTGGAATTATATCAGGAAAATACGTTACATTTACTGTCGTATTTGAGTGTTTGGTATGTCGTCCAGTTGAAGGCATGAAATTCAAGACTATTATTAAAAATATAACAAAAGCAGGTATTAGATGCGAAACAATGGAAGATCCGTCGCCAGTTGTGGTATTTATAGCAAGAGATCATCATTTCAAATCTAAAGAGTTTTCACAGCTTAAACTTGAAGAGCAAATTACAGTGAAAGTTATTGGAATTAGATACGAATTAAATGATCCTTACATATCTGTAATTGCTGAATACGCTCATCCAAGAAAAATAAAAGTAAAATCAAAAAAACAAGCTATTAAAATATTAATTAATCCAAAAAAATAATACTTAAATTCTATATTTTATCTAATATAAAATGGACGATTTAACATCTCTTCGTGATAATATTGAAAATTTAGATAAAATACATCAGTTGCATATATTAAAAATTTTTAAAAAGTATAATATTGAATTTACAGAGAATGCGAATGGTATTTTTGTTAATATGACTGTATTGGCTTCCGATGCTATAAATGATATAAAATCGTATATTGAATATGTTTCATTGCAACAAACGCACTTAGAAAAAGCAGAAGCTGAAAAGGATGCGTATAAAAAAGAATTCTATAAAGATAATAAAGAGGTTTTGACGTATACTTAGTAATATGAATTCAGATACGATATTTAAACCAGAATCTTTACAACATTATATGTTTACAAAAAAGCATATAATGAAATTATATATAGATGGTAGTCTTATTAAGAAAAGAGAAGAGAAAAAGAGTACACCCATTCCTATAAAGAAAAAGGTAGTAGGAGATGAAACTTTTTATATTCCTCATTCTAAAGACAAATTGTTTTGGTGTTATTACATTTTAATGAATGGTATTGATAGTTATCAACTTCTTGATACAAAAAAATTTACAGAAGAAAAAGAGCAGAAAATTCATTTAGTTGAAAAATTAAGATCGCAAAAAAATATTCTTAAAAAATATAAATGGAAAAAAAATGCAATTGAAGCAGATTTAGTTTACAGTAAAGAAATTTCAATCGATACATTCATGTGTATATGTGCCATTTCAAATATAAATATTGCAATTATTAAAAATCGCTGTATGTATACTTTGGAAGATCAACTCGGCGATATTCAAATTATAGAAAATCGTCCAAACGGATTTGGTTGTTATTTACTAGACAAAGAAAAAATAGAGGAAAAATATAATATATTTTGCACATCATTCTGGAAAATAGAAAATATTAAAAAACCATTGTCGGCAATATCTGCTTATAAAATTTCTTCTCTGCAGGATATTTGTAATAAATTAAAGTTACCTATTAAAAATGTAGACGGAAAGAAGTTGAAGAAAAAGGATTTATACGAATCCATAAAGTCAAATATATAAAATTGAATTAAACAGAAAAATATAGGTTTAATATATATAAATGTCTCGCGATAGTCCTACTTCTAATGAATTATTAGCATCATATATTGAGATATACATGCAATCTGCAAATAAAAGTTCTCAAGAAATAGAAGCTGTATTTGGCAATAGAATAAGTCGTATTGATTTTGAAAATGTCATATCAAAGCTGAAATCTTTGGGATTTAATAATTTTGAGAGCGAAGGATCGTATCACTTAAATATTCAAAACCAGTTTATCGATAAAAGAACGGGTAAAACTAATATAGGCAATATTAGAACCACTATTTCTGGAATCAGCGCCATACAAGAATATTGTAAGGCAAATACATTTGATTTAGATACTCCTCCGCGTAATATAACGTTTATGCAAAAAGTGTCAAAGATTCATTCAAATCAGCGTCTTCCTCCAATCATATATAATGATTTTGGTTTTAAAATTAATTACAAAGAAGAAAAAATATTAAAACCATCCTTTGGAATTGTTCGAGAATTATTGCAATCATGGAATCAGGAAAAAAAAATATTTCGACTGATTAAGCGGTTTACCTTTAAAAGTGCTCGTTTTCCTTCTATTAAAGTAGATTGTAGTATTGTACGTTCATCAAAGAGAGTTGGTAAACGATTGATTCCCGAATATCGAATTGAAAGTTCAAACGTATTTAAAAATCCTGAACAATATGAAATTGAGATAGAAATGGATCATAATTCATCTTCTATAGTAGATCGTGAAGTAAAGGCTAATTTAATAAAACAAATTAGAACAGCAATAAAATATGTATTATCCGGGCTTCAGCAAACAAACTTTCCTATCGGTTTTGCTGAACAAAATGGGGCTTCAAAAAATTATATGGATATTTTACACAGGGGATCACCACCTGATCGTCGCATACGAAATCGTGATTTTGTTGGTCCTTCATCCATTTCATTAGAAAGGCCTAATATAGCTCCATTGCAGGATGACTCCATTGTTCCTAATATTAGAATGCCGTACACTGTAACAGAAAAGGCAGATGGAATTAGAAAGTTGTTATTTATTAATGAAAAGGGTAAAATATATTTAATAGATGTAAATATGAAATTTCAGTTTACAGGAATTGTAAGTAAAAATAAAGATTTAGTCAATACCATTTTAGATGGAGAACACGTTCTTCATGATAAATTTGGAGCATTCATTAATAAATATCTGGCATTTGATATATATTATATCAAAAAAAAAGATGTTCGTGGGAAACCATTTTATATAAGCTTAGATGACGGCGGTGCAGATACAATGGAAAAAATGACAGGAAGATTAGTTGATTTAAATAAAGTTATAGGAGGATTGCAACTTATGCCATTAATCGGTAACAAATTACCAATGACAGTTGATGTCAAAACATTTTACCCGTCCTCGAATGGTCCAACCATGTTTAAGAACTGTCAAACTATTATTTCTAGAGTAGATGATGATTTATTTGAATATGAAACTGATGGATTAATATTTACCCCGGCGGATAAAGGTGTAGGGAGTTCTACAGTTGGCGAAGATTTGGATCCGGTGAAAAGAACATGGGATAGGTCATTTAAATGGAAACCACCGGAATATAACACGATTGATTTCCTAGTGACTACTCAGAAAACAGAAACAGGGCAAGATGTTGTAGGAAACATATTTCAAAATGGAGATGATTTGACCGCTGGAAACAGTCTTACAGAATATAAGACACTAATTTTACGAGTAGGATTTGATGAAAGAAAGCATGGGTACATAAATCCTTGTGAAGATGTCATACAAGATCGTCTTCCCAAAAAATCTAATCGTGAAGAAAATAGTCAGTACAAGCCAGTGCCATTCTACCCCAGTAATCCATCTCCAGCATATCCAGCATATTTGGCAAATATTGTATTACAAGATCGCGGAACAAATAAAGTAATGCTAACAGAAGATAATATGGGCGTTATTGAGGATGAAACTATAATTGAATGTAAATATGATCCAACAAAGCCAAAATTTTGGCAATGGGTTCCAATTCGGGTTAGATTGGATAAAACCTCTGATTATAGATCTGGTGGAAGAAATTACGGGAATGCTTATCATGTAGCACAAAGTGTATGGAATTCAATACATAATCCTGTTACATTGGATATGATTACAACGGGCAAGGGAATACCTGATTTGATCGCGGATGATGATGTTTATTATAACAGAAAAGCTCAGGGTACAATTACCAGATCGTTGAGAGACTTTCATAATTTATTTGTAAAGCGTCAATTAATACTTGCAGCTTCAAACAGAGGAGGTACACTAATTGATATGAGTGTTGGCAAAGGCGGGGACTTTCCGAAATGGATTGCTGCCAAGTTGTCATTTGTATTTGGGCTAGATGTAAGTCGAGATAATATTGAAAATAAAATCAATGGAACGTGTGCCAGATTCTTAAATTATAGAAAACAATTTAGATCCATGCCATATGCATTGTTTGTTCAAGCAAATTCAGGTTTGAATATTAGATCAACCGAAGCATGTGTGACAGATAAAGGAAAGGAGATCACGAGAGCCGTATTTGGAGATGGACCAAAGGATGCCAAGAAGCTTGGGAAAGGAGTATTTCGTCAATATGGAAAAGGTGAAGAAGGATTTGATGTAGTTTCAAATCAGTTTTCAATTCACTACTTCTTTAAAGATATTGAAACATTAACAGGATTTCTTCGAAATGTAAGTGAGTGTTGTAAAGTTGGTGGATATTTTATAGGCACCAGTTACGATGGGAGAGCTGTATTCCGGAAATTAGAAGGTAAAAAAACAGGAGAGAGTATATTCATAAATAATAATGGTGTTAAAATGTGGGATATCAAAAAACAATATGATGGTGATGAGTTTCAGAATAATATTTCATCTTTAGGCTATCGCGTGGATGTGTATCAAGAATCAATTAATAAAACATTTCCAGAATATCTGGTCAACTATGAATATCTGATAAGTATAATAGAAAATTACGGGTTTGTTTTACTTGAAAGAGAGGAAGCGCGTTCTTTGGGATTACCCGAATCAATTGGTAATTTTGATCAACTCTTTTATGAAATGCAATCGCAAATCAAACATCGAAGAATCAGACCATCCGATGTCCAATCGGCGCCGGAAATGACATCTGATGAAAAGAAAATATCTTTCTTGAATAAATACTTTATATTTAAAAAGGTAAGGGATGTAAATGCTGAAGAAGTAAGTAGAGTTTTAACAGGATCTAGCGTAGCGCAAATTGATTTAGAAGAAAAAGAGACGGATAAAGTAGATAAACCATTGATAAAGAAAAAACCTATTGTTAAAAAAAAGAAAGGTAAGCTTAAAATTGGTGTCAGAAAGGAAGAGCAAGTAGAACAAAAAGTAGAAGAAGAAGTTGTTGTAGCACCGGCCCCTGGAAAGCCAAAGCCTGTTATTAAAGTTAAAAGACGAAAGGGTAAAGTTAAAGTTAAAGACAAAAAAGTTGTTATCAAAGGTAAACGCAAAGCTAAAATAAAAAAAGCAGACAAAAACGAAGATTAGAAACTTAAATTGATATAAACAGTGGATGATATATCATAATAATAACATGACATATCATCAAGTTCCAAATATAAATCTTTTTATTAGACCGGAGCATATAAAGTTAAAATTCAGAAAGCAGGAGGATTATACAAATTATATAAGTTTAACATTGGCTCAATATTTGAATAAGGTAAAAAAACGAATCAATAAATATCCTGAAGAGTGGGATAATATTAAACGAATTACAAATAGTTACGAATATATACATACAATAATACCTTATTCTAAGCATTCGATTAGTAAAATAAAACCATTATCTAGAGCATTTTTCAAGTTGATTGAAATTTGTAACACATTTGATTTATTAAACGAAGGGAATGAAAATATAACCTCTTTTCATTTGGCGGAAGGTCCTGGCGGATTTATAGAAGCAATGACCTATTTGCGATTTAATACCGCGGACAAATATTACGGTATGACCTTATTGGATAATGAAAATGATAATGTACCTGGTTGGAAAAAAAGCCTTCTTTTTTTGAAAAAAAATAAAAATGTATTTATTGAAAAGGGCGTTGATGGAATGGGTGATTTATACTCTCCAGATAATTTCAAATATTGTTATGAGACGTACAAAAATTCTATGGATTTCATGACAGCTGACGGAGGGTTTGATTTTTCGGTTGATTTCAACAAACAAGAAGCCATGGCTTTAAGATTGATTTTTACAGAAGTTATTTATGCAATTATAATGCAAAAAAAGAATGGTAATTTTGTTTTAAAAATGTTTGATACTTTTCTAAAAAGTTCTATAGACATTATATTCATGCTATCTTCATTATATTCTGAAGTTTATATCACGAAACCAGATACAAGCAGAACTGCAAATTCTGAAAGATATATTGTTTGTAAGGGGTTCAAACTAGATGATTCGTCGTATTTATTTAATAAATTACATCATATACTCATCATGCTGAATAATTCGCAAATAGATGTTTTAACAATTCAGTCTCTAATTGATATTCCCTTACCTTATAAGTTTAAAATATCCATAGCCGAAATAAATTCCATTTTAGGCAATCAACAAATAGATAATATATTGACAACGATGCGTTTTATTGAAAATAAGGAACGAAAAGGAGAAAAAATCAATACGTTAAGATCGGCAAATATTCAAAAATGCGTTACGTGGTGTATTAAAAATAAAATACCATATCATAAAATTGCAAATACTGGGAATATATTTATGACTAATAGAAAAATGAAATCAAGCATAAATAAAACCTTATAAAATTGAACTTAAAAATTAATATTGTTTTTTATAGCATAAAGAACAATATGGCATCATTAATCAAACAACAAGTTTCAGCTATTTTCAATCATTTCATCAAACAAAATA
>Ga0233412_10001150_pt1 | contig 14242 bp, 16 predicted proteins | sample Na_anoxic_4_MG_FD_180667 | JGI IMG/M metagenome (GOLD analysis project Ga0233412, IMG submission 180667) | Seawater microbial communities from Saanich Inlet, British Columbia, Canada - Na_anoxic_4_MG | ecosystem: Environmental > Aquatic > Marine > Inlet | place: Canada: British Columbia...
ATAGGCGAAGATTTAACACATGGGGACAAAAAGAAATAGGCGCAGGATTGAAACGAAGACATCGAGAACGGCACAGTACACGTGCATATGTCGAGCCTCATCATTTAGAGAAAGGAGGGAATGTTACAAAGGCTCAGACGATATCGCATACAATCTGGTTCCCGGTATTATCAAGCTAATTTTAAAGTCCTCATTGTTATGTCAATTATGCGGTAAGTACCTTGCTCCCAGAGGGATATACGAATATGTGATCGCAAGGACAAAATATATAGACTCCGAATTCTGTGATGTGTTGAAAAAAAGATTCGACCAGATAGTGATTTTCGGAGCAGGATTTGACTCCCGGGCGGAACGTTTCGATCACCTTAATAAATCAACGAAGATATTTGAACTTGATGCGCCTATAACTCAGCAAGAAAAATTTAAAGCCTTCAGTAGGAAGAAAATCAATGTCCCTGAGAACCTGGTTTTTGTATCGATCGATTTCAATAAAGAAAGCCTCAGTAAGAAACTCATTGAAGCAGGCTTCGAGACCAGCCGGAAATCCATGTTCCTAATGGAAGGGGTGACAATGTATTTGTCCTCTACCGCAATTGATAATACTTTTTCTTTTATTCGGCATTTTTCAGAAAAAGGAAGCCTTGTTATTTTTGATTATGTCAATGCAGGAGTGCTGCGCAAAGAGAATAAATATCATGGAGAAAAAGATATTTTCAAGACAGTATCCAGGGCAGGAGAAACGTGGACGTTCGCTCTGGAAGAAGGAGAAATAGAAAGTTTTTTGGGTCATTACGGCTTCACTCTGAAAGACCATAGCACCGCTCTGGAACTAGAAAAGAAATATTTCCGAGATCTTGAAGGAAAAATCCTCGGCAAAATAAATGGAACACATAATATTGCGATAGGGTCCCGGAGGTCCAGCACCGCATAACTTATTGCAAAATATTTTAATTTACGCCTAACGAATAAGGTTAGATTGTGAGAGCGGAGCGAACCACAATCTGAACCGTTTGTTGGACAAGCCTGGCGTAGCAGTATAGGAAATATCTTTAATGATTTAAGCGTATTTCTCTACCTCAGGCAATTCATCAGAAATGGATAGACGATTAACAGCAGAAGTGTTTATAGAAGGAAAGCGTGCAACACCCACATCTGTTGCGAAATATCTTTATTCTATTAATGCCCGGCCCATAACATGATGCAAGAGGCCGTGTGTATCTAATCGGGCATGCCCGCAACATACCCCAAATATACTTAATGTCATATTATTTAACTATTTAAGGTCGACCCTTATGTTGCGTTTCCAAAAGGATGGCAGTTTCAATAAGCCTGCGGCTATCAATGATAAAATTGCCGGAAATGGGTTTGTTGTATCTTTTTTTGTAAGCTGCATCTTTAAATGTATTTTAAATGTATTTTAAGCCTTAATTAATTTTAGAATTTCAAGTGGTTGCAATCTTTGCAATCTAAAAAAAGGCTTTTTTAAATGTAATTTAAGCCAACCGCCAGTGTCCGAACTTCTTTGATCCCACATGCGTAATTTTTCCCTCTTCTTTGAGTTCTCTTAACAGATTTGAAATATCCATGGGCCTTAACTCCTGGAAAATGTCTCTGAAATCCTGCAAATTACCTTTATTATTCATATTAAGATGTTTGAGTATAAATGTTTTTTGCTTTTCTCGTGAAATACCTGACAACCGTGTGTATTTTCCTGTTCTACCTTCATATGCATAATAACGATGGGATAAGATATACTTTGTTCCTCTTGTCTTGCCGACTGATTCGATAATTCCAAGATCTATAAATTTCCTTTTATGTTTTGTGTCCGCCATGATTTGACGTTCTCGAATTTGTTCCAGCGCATAGATTTCTTCAAACGAAAGGAGGATTTGTTTTTCGTTTATGACCCTTTCAAGGAAGAGAATAAAGTTTTTATCTTTGACCTGAGCCGGAATGATAAGTTTAACAGAATGGACGTCACTTTTCGATAAGTCCGGCATTCCTTTTCCTTCTCTGATCGTGTTTTCAAAAATATCATCCATGCCTTGACCGGAACGCTCTACCAATCCTGCTTTTTCAAAGGTTTCCGCTATACGCCTGTTTCTCCATTCTTTTTTGTAGAGCACATTATCAGGAGTAATGCCGGGCAAAAAACCTCCTGGACTTTCGATTTCAAACGCTTCCGGTGAGGCTTTAATAAAAACAGATTGACTGTTGATGGTGTAATCCCTGTGAGTAACGGCATTAAGCAGGGCTTCTCGTATCGTCTTTTCATTGAAAGAATAAACTTCACGCTGGAAAAGACCTTCTTGGAAGGGGATACGGAGATTGCGGACATTGATGGTTTTCCACACCTCATCGTAAATCTTAAAGAAGGGTTCTCGCCAGTTGACGCGGAAGTCATGGGAGGTTTTATCTGCGGTCTGTCGCCATTCAAAAATGACTTCGCTTCCAGGCAGCAATTGATCTATTTTTCCTTTTTTACCAAAAAGAATCAAGCTCGCATAATTGAACCCATTGTCTGATAACAATTCAATATTCCCAAGCATTTTTTTATTGGAGAATTTGAAATAATCTTTTCTTTTGGCCTTTTTTGCCCACAGTTTTTTGAAATTATCCAGTGCTTTCGTATCCAAGTCCTCAATGGTCAAATTTGGGATAATTTGATCGGAGAAATCGGGGGTCGTTTCGTTCAGAATTTTTTTTAATGTTGTTGTATCCATCTCAACCAGCGATTCGCCCGCCCTCATAGGATAGTGATAGCGCCCTGTCGATTGGATAGGTTGTCCGTGAGGTCGACTGGGGATATGAAAGATCAAAACCCTGCCACCGGGATGTTCCAATTCTTCAATATCAATCCTGATCTTAAGTTTTACCAGCAGATCGTGCGATAATTTATTGTATGTACCCTGAAATGCCTTTGTTCCAATTAACCGACCTGTAGGAGCAACTCCTAAAATCAGTTTGCCACCACCTTCATTGGCGAGGGCTGCGCAATAATCAGGCAGATCTTTGTCTCTACTAAAACTATTCCTGGCTGTTTTAAATTCGAGGTGAAGGCCCTCAAGCCGCTTCAACCAACTTTCAAAGATTTCAATTGATGTTTTTGCCATTAAGAAAGCTCCAGTGATTCTACTTTTTCAAAGGATTCCATGTACAGTGTGTGGCTATTTCCCACAGGATCCATTTCAAGATCTTTTTCGCTAAAAGTATCTTTCAAGCCTAAAAAGTCGAGAAAATAAGGATCCCTGAAAACCAGGTCCGGTGTTAACCTATCCTCCTCCCGCAAGGCGAAAAAATCCTTCTCGATTAATTTTTTAGGTTTCTTTGACATGGCGGTGCGCTCATAAAGCATACCATCAATTTTTTTTTGCAACATGAAAAAGGGTAGAGTAGAGAGCCAGCTCTCTACTCTACCTTATGTTTCATGGTTTCCTAAGGTTTCACAAAACAGAGGTTAAGTGCCGTGCCCCCTTTTAAGGCCAGAACTTTGCCCAGGAATGGATGCCGTGCCATATCAGCCGCAATTTCCCCCAACCGGACAACCTTTTCCAGGGGCCCGATTCCATAGCCGGTTTTTAAGGCGCACTGTTGAAGATATTCAATGCTGATGCTCATCCGGTTCTCCCATAACCGTTTTGGGCACGAAAAGGTTCCAGCGTTTCAACCACACACCGCCCCGGCGATTCCGGTCCAGGTATTGGGGGGCTCGGGGAACGTGCAATGTCAACAGGTCAAGGATACCCTGGCTCACATGAAAGCTTTCGCGAAAGCGTTCAAGGAACCATCCGGCTGCCGCCCACAGGTTAGCGGTGTCATAGCAATGCAGAATTTCCTGCAAAAGGTCCAGGTCCAGGACGGAAAAGCCGCCGGCCGATTCAACCAGTTCCGACAGTCCTCCTACCCGTTTCAACCCCCGGAAACCCTCCACCAGTGTACGTTCGGGGCCGGTCACCTGAAGCAGTTTTCCACGGTACTCAACCCGTCGGGTGCCCATTTTCACGCAGGGTTCCCTTCGCATGGGGTCGGGGAAATCCAGGAAATGGATTTCGGCGCCATCGAGCCGCAGTGGTCGCCGTCGCCGTTTTGTATAAAGGGTGTATTGTTGCCATACGGAATGGGCGACCCCCAGAAGCTCCAAGGCGCTATGATGGGAAAAGATACCATCGGAGCGAACTGCCGCAGCTGCCAGAAAAGGGTCCGCCTGGAATTCCTCTAACGGTATCCCGGGGGGTACGACCGCATAGACACCCCGTGTGACAGGCTTCAATCGACCGGCTTTTAAGTGATATTTCAAACGCTCCAGAGTGGCCGAACGTCCCCCTGTGGGTCCAAGGAATTTTTCCGCTTGGTTCAGTGAAAAAACCGGATGGGTATTGAAAAAATCGGCGGTTTTCAATGAAGACTCCGTGTTGTTAAGGGGAATATTTTCCCCCATATTGTCACAAAACATCAAATAAATCTTAAATTCCGCAGATTTGACGTTTCGTTTATCAGAAGGGGGTATTATACCCCTTTTTTACACGAGACGTCAAAATTAGTTCCTGAGGTCCCTAAATATTTTCCCAAGTTCCCTTGCCACCGGGATGTGAGCATGGGAAAGGAGATATCTCTTACGTGCATTAATCCACACCTGATACTTCTCAGAAATTTTCGCCTTTTTTACCAAGTGTTAATCTTTCATATAAGTATTTAGTCTCAATTTTTTAGCGATATTTTCAGAACAGATCAACCCTTTTCGTCAAGCACGTCAACCACAGTTTTAAATAGCAGGAAGAGATAACCAATATTTTCTTCAGTCAGTTCCACGGGATCTTCTTCTGAGTTCTCTATAATGGTCTCTAGCACATACTTCATAACATAAGGCTGTCCGGCAAGCTGAACCTCGGCTATCCTTTCAAAAAATTTATCGTGGGCACCTTCCAAGGTTTCCATAAGATGATCGTTCTTTTCATGGCAATTGATGATTTCTTCAGGAGAGATTCTTTTAATTTTCTTCCTTGAGCTTTTTTGAAACATCCGGCATACGACATAAAACATGTAGACGGCTAACTCCCTAACTTCCAAGTCCAGATCCTGTGTAAATTCAATCATGAATGATAGAAGATATGGTTGGTTTTTGTTCACTTTGATCGTTTCTTTCTGTGCACGTACAGGAGAAAAGCCCGCAAACTCCTGCCAGGTTTCCTCAACCAGTTCTTCAGGTATAAGTTCCATTCTACCTCACCTCTTTTGGATATAATCGATGTTTCAGATATGTATATCTTTTCTTCGTTTTATCATTTCCTACTCCAATTGCAAGTGCCCAACTATCACCACCAGTTTCCTGCCCCTGGTAACGGCCGTATAAATCAGGTTACGCTGCAAGAGTATATAATGCTGTGTAAGAATTGGGATGATAACGGCAGGATATTCTGAGCCTTGGGATTTATGGATAGACACAGCATAGGCCGGCACAATTTCGTCAAGGTCAGTGTAATCAAAAGGGACATCCCGGCCTTTTCTACCCAATAGTCGATAATAATTTGTTGGCTCATAACACTACAGCTCCATCTCGTGAGATTTCCGAGTAAAAGCACCTCCTTCATGGCCATATCATTACCTCCTGGATAACATTTGAGTTAAGCGGCAGCGGTGTTTGCTGTCCGCTTGAATGATTTGTTATAAAGAAATTTTTGAAGCATTATACTGTAGCATATGATTAGTAAAATTCGTGAATGACGAAAACTTAAGAAAGTAATTATCGCTTTTTCCAAATCCGTAATCCATAAATACGAACGGTATATTTGCCTTTTCACTTTGTATTCTATCTGAGTCTGTATCTCCAATATAAATTGGAAGACTTAGCTTATGCTTTTTTTTAAGTAATTCAATATTTTCAAATTTCGGTTTGAGGTTTTCACCATGGGAAATACTATCTTTGAAATAATTTTCCAATTTACTCCACTTAATAAAACATCTAATTGTGTACTCTGGGCAATTACTAACGATGAAAAGCTGATAATATTCACTCAACTTTTTTATTCCGTCAAACACGCCATCGTATAAATGTCCACCCTCTTTTTCAATTAGACCATATTGTAAGTTAATAACATCCCTGTATATTTCTTTTCTTTTTCCCGAAGGAAATTCAGGTATTACTTGTTCTAAGTACAAGCTCTCTTCCAGTCCCATTAAGTTGTCCAAAACTTTTTTAGTTATTTTTCTATTTATTCCGTTCTTATAAAAATAAATATTCCAGGATTTTGCATAAGTGTTTACAGCATCCCAGAGAGTTCCATCCATATCAAAAATTATAGAGTCAAAATTTTCATTCATTTTTTTCCTTATAACGTTTAAACTCAGCTGCCTGAGCCGGAGGCGAATTTCAGCTGGAGTGATTTGTTGGAGTCATATATTTTTATACATCCATCTTGTTGCAATAAAACTACTATTTATCTGTTTTATTGCCTTTTCTACTGAATATTGGACGATATATTGTTTTGAATTCAATGGTTTATTTTGAATTTCATCTGTATCTAATTGTTTTAAAATTGGTAAAGCTCTTTTATCTCCAATTTGCCCAAGTGCCCATATTGCCTTATTTTTTTCAGAATATGTATATTTCTCTGATTTTATGAGCTCGATTAATGATTCAACAGTATCAAAGGCAAAGTTACCTTTAGCTTTCATAGAAATTTCAAATACACTTTGATATTGAATAGAATGAATAAATTGTAGAAAAAGTAAAAGCTAATCCGATAATAGTAATTATAATTAATATTTTATTTTTCATTTATTTACTCTAACAAGTAATTGAGCGGTTAACCGCATATCATTCATTCAAAGGAAAAAATCAATAGGCAGATCTTGTCTTTTGACGATTTAAGCCTTTTTTCTGTTTTCTCAATCTTTTTCAGCAGCCTTCTATCTCTTTCAATCTTCACCCTGAACCTTCTGGTGGAGTGAGACACGGCGGACGTGGTGATTCCCGCTGGCAGAGACCGTGCGTCAGATGGGTGTTTCCTCATCAGCTGTTGTAAAGGCATTAAACCGTAGAAATATTGAAGTAATATAGTCCAGTTAGTTAAGAACGTCCCTAACCGAAATTCGTGAAGATTTCAGCTGAAAACTCTAAAAAAGGGCTATATTCGGGAATGCCAACTAAGTAATTCAAGTAGTTACGTCCTCCCAGGGCAAGTGTAGTGCCAAAATATTGCTTTTATGCCTTGACAGAGTACGATTTTTCTTGTAATTGACTATACATGTTTATTCGCGCCGTTGAGCACAAGAACAAAAAAAACCACAGGAAATATCGTACCTACAAACTGGTCGATTCTGTTCGAACAGAACGAGGTCCTCGCCAGACGACCGTCTTGAATCTCGGCACTGATTTCAAACTGCCGAAAGAGGATTGGAAACAGCTGGCCAATTGCATTGAGGAGATCGTTACCGAACAAGAGAATCTTTTTGAATATCCAAAAAATATCAGGACCCTTGCAGATCAATATGCCAGGAGGATTATTCGAAAGCAGTCCGTTGTAATCGTTCCGGAAAAGAAAAGTTCTCCCGATTATGCGAAAGTGGATCTGAACAGCATCAACAACGAATTGCCTCGTACTGCCGGTGCTGAGCATGTTGTTTATGAAACCATCAAACTTCTTGAAATTGATAAAAAGCTTGTTGATCTTGGTCTGAAATCGGCTGACATGGCCGCGATCATTGGAGTGGTTTGTGGTCGAATGATCGTCCCTGGCTCTGAAAGGTCAACGCATTACTGGTTGCAAAATATCAGTGCATTGGGCGAACTGATCGATTTCGATTTTTCGTTGGTTACACTGGATCGGCTTTATAAGGCTTCGGATCATCTCATGAAGCATAAAGAAAAAATTGAAGATCATTTGCGAAAAGTTGAGATCGATATTTTTAATTTGGAAGAAAGGATTATTTTATATGATCTGACGAATACGTTTTTTGAAGGTACCGGGAAATTTAACCCGAAGGCCAAATACGGCAGATCCAAAGAAAAGCGCAGCGACTGCCCCTTAGTGACGTTGGGGCTTGTATTGGATATGCAGGGTTTTCCAAAAAGGAGCCGAATCTTTGATGGTAATGTCAGTGAGCCCAGTACGTTGGAAACAATGATCAATGGCTTATCCAATGGAAACAATCCACAACAGTCTCTGCTAAAACCTACCATCGTCATGGATGCCGGGATCGCCTCCGAAGATAATATCCAATGGCTGAGGGGCCACAACTATCGCTATATTGTTGTCTCCCGAAAGAAAAAGGTGGAAATCCCCGGTGATGTAAAGATGGTGCCGGTTAAACAGGACGATAAAACAAAAACTGTCCTTGTACAAGCAGGTTTGGTGTACAACAAAGAAACAGAGGAAACGGAACTCTACTGCCATTCTGTGGATAAGAAAAAAAAAGAAGAAAGCATAAAGAACAAATTTCAGGAGCGGTTTGAAGCTGAACTGTTGAAAGCAGACAGGGCCCTTAATCTGAAAAACGGGACTAAACGTTACGAAAAAGTCATAGAGAAAATTGGTCGTCTCAAAGAGAAATTCAAGAGGATTTCCCATTTATACAAGATAACCATAAACAAGGATGACGATTCAGGAAAGGCAACAAAAATCAAATGGCTACAGAAGAAAGAGAAAAAGGCAAGCGGTGTTTATTGCTTGAGGACATATCAACAAAACCTTAATGAGAAAGAAATATGGGATATTTACACAATGCTTACCGACATAGAAGATGCGTTTCGGTGTATGAAATCGGAACTGGGTTTAAGGCCGAACTACCATCACAAAGAACGTCGATGCGATGGCCATATTTTCATAACATTGCTTGCTTACCATATTATGCAAACCATCAGGACCAAACTGAGAGCAAAGGGAATACAGTTTTGCTGGGAAACGGTTCGTGTAAGACTCTCATCACATATGAGAGTATCAACCACTTTTAAACGAGAAGACGGCAAGGTCGTCCATATCCGGAAGTCATCCAGGGCAGAGTCAAATCACAAGGAAATCTATGACGCCCTGGATTTACCCCAACGACTGGGCAAAACACTGAAGGCTATTATATAGAGAGAATTCAAATGTGTAGTGCCAAAATAGCGATTTTACAACGTGTAACCTACTGATAACACATAACTAATTTTTCAGAGTCACGAATTTTGGCTAAGGTTTCATGAACTTGTCTTTTACTATCCCGGGATCAATCCGATAGGCAATCCCGGAGGTATTGACCTGCCCGGCAAAGCAATCAAGAACGGATTCGACGGCGCTGGTCTGAAAGGGCTGGATCTTGAATTTCAGTTTCATACGTTCTCTCTGTCTTTATCCGCAGATGACGCAGATGGCCGCAGATGTTTTATTTTGTCGGATTCTATCTGTTTGACGGCCCGGTCGAAATCGCTCTCGAACAATCGGTCTTGCACAATCCGATATTTTTCAAACTCGCTTTCGGCAAACGCTTTGGCGATTTCCCCTGATACTTTGCCACTATCCGAAAGAATGTCCCGGTCGGCAAATTCCAGGAACAAATCCAGTCGTTTTGCCCAATCCTCCATGGTCATGGGGATCTTTCTAAGCGCACGCTCTTCCGCTAATTCCAGATAAGCATTGACGATTCGACCCAGAGAATCGAGTTCATCCTTTGTGAGATAATTCTTGGCAATGGAAACGTCCGTTTTCAGGATCTTCTCATGCAGTCCTTTATCCCAGGAGGTCAGGCCCATGCGGTCTTTTTTGCTGTTTGCACGTTGCATAATGAGTTCAGCAGCCGTGTACCCATGGATGGCAAAATGCATTTTGTTCTGTACTTCGGCAAAAAAGGTTTTTGTAGTGGGAGCATCTTTATTGTAGTCCATGCTGGTAGCGTAGATATCCGTGATTTTCTGGTAGAATTTCCGTTCGCTGAGCCGGATCTCACGAATTTCTTCCAGGAGCCGCTCGAAATAATCCTCGCCGAGGAACGCACCGTTCTCCATGCGTTTTTTATCCAGCAAATATCCCTTTATTGCAAACTCTCTCAGCACCCGTGTTGCCCACTGACGAAACTGGGTGGCGCGTACCGAATTTACCCTGTAGCCCACTGAGATGATGGCATCCAGATTGTAGAAATCCACGGTCCGGGTCACTTCACGTTTTCCCTCAATTTGAACTATCCGGAATTTCCGGATAGTTGACTCCGGAGTGACTTCACCCTGCGCGTAAATGTTCTTGAGATGTTCATTGATCGTGCGCACATCCGCATTGAACAGGGTCGCCATTAACTTCTGGGAAAGCCAAACGCTCTCATCCTCATAACGCGCCTCGATACTTTGCTCACCGGCCTGCCCCGTGAACACCAGAAACTCCGCAGTGCTATTGCGGATTAGCTTTTTTTCATCCTTTCTCATATCGCCTTCACCTCCGTCCCTGGCGACATCTGTTTGAAGATCTGTTCCACGTTGATTTTAATGGCATCGGATACAAAACCGTTATCTCTTCATCCCTTCTCAGCTGTTGGATGCCTTCCTTATTACAAAGCCGTTCCCGCACGGGGATCCTTGATCCGCGGGCCGATGGTTGGGCGCGTAATGCCTATAACTATATGGATACACTCAACTATGCGACTTCGTGTCGCACCATATAGATGATTATCAGACACCGGAAGTAATGTGACAGCCTATCAGGCGTTCAAGAATATCTTCCCGATCTTTTCTGTTGCAAAATATCTTTATTCCATTAATGGTCCGGTATGTTTCTCTACTTATGGCATCAGATGGAAAGAATGTGCCCGAGTTCCTTGTTTCAGTTTATATCACTGCTTTTCTTCTGATGTTTCGAATGCTTTCCTGAAGGCAACAATATCATTTATTTCACCTTCTGCCATAAGCTCACGATCTTTCAGCTCCTTGAGAAAATCATCGTCCTTGAAGTCCTCATAGGTCAAATCGTAAAAATTGATTTTCAGTGACATTTTATTTAGTAGTTCACTTGGCTCTGGATATTTAATGCTGTTTAATATTTGTGAAACGATATCTTGGGTTTTTCGATTGAATAAATCAACCTGATATGACTTTATCTCCTCAGGTGGATTTTCTTTAAGGAACCTCATCAGCTCATTCTGAATTTTTTCTTTCGAAGACAATATTTCTGAATCAAGATGTTGAGGGATTATCTTGTTCAGTTTGACTATATTTTCTCTAATTTTTTCTAATTCCAAAATAAATTCCTGCTTGTTTTCAATTGATATAACGCTTTTTTTTCGTAAGGTGATAGGCGTGCAATATTTTTTCCTTAACTCCTCAATTTTATCTTTAATGCTGAAAAACTCGGCAAATCCATCTTTTGAGTCTAAATTTCCGAAAAGACGCATTTTGGTTTCAAGCGCCTTTTTTATTTCTTTATCCTTAAAGGGCATAGCTTTTGATGGGATATTGACTTTTTTTACATTTAGGTTAGCACCTTCAAAATTCAATTCTGCAAATTGAATTTTCGCAGTGTAGGTGTTAATGTGCCTCTGCAACTCAGGATGAAGCGGCGGATTTTTTTCAAATTCTCCCTTACCTGCATGAATTTTTCTTTATTGATCGGCTCAATTGGAACTTGTGTTTGTGGATTTTCGATATCATTTATTGTCTCATCTAAATATTTAACGATATTTTTTGATGATTCGGATAGCTCCTTTTGAATTTGTTCTTTAATTTCAGTTGTATTTTCAGATGAGAAAAAATAAGAGATCAGGTGAAGTTGTGTAATAGGATCCATTTTCACTGCATTGTTGCCGACATCATCATGGGCAAAGATTCTGCTCTCTGGAAATATAAAATATCCTTTTTCATCGCAGATGATAAAAGATACTCGATTTTTCTGGCTTTCAAAAATATCAATTCCTGCTGCCTTCAAACTCTCAATTGATTCAGCGTCACCATAACCATTTCGGAACGAGTTCTCGGAACAATCCACAACAATTTTAATGTTGGAAAATCGCTGTTTGGCTTCCAATAGTTCTTTGGCTACTTCTGGGTGAACATTTGGTATAGAGATGAAAATTTTGTTTGTGGCGTCATTTATCAGGCGACCAAAAATTGTGCTATCCAATCTTTCGATGAATCGATCCATTTTCCTCGTCCTATTTTTTAGTTAACAAAGAGAATTGGGGCCAACCCTTGAACAGTAAACAGGGACATCCTATAATGCTCCTGTCGAGAAAAAAGTTGATGGCGATAAATTGTAGTAAATTCAAAGGGATAAAAAGTCGCTATTTTTTGGATATAACGTTGTTTCAATGTTGACTTGTTTGAGGTTCAAGCCGGCTCCAGAATCGTAGTGAACGGCATGTTGTTGACTTTGTTGGCTTACCCAGACTTCAATCACCATATCGTTTGTCATGCGCTTTTACCGGAGCCACAAAATACAAAACCCCGCTCTCTTTCTGATTAGAGTAACGGGGTTTTCGGGTAATCATAGACCATTTCAAATCCTCTTTCCCTCTCGGGTTGAAAGAAAATGCCTGGTTCGTGAATACTGCTGAATATTGTTTACTAATAACTACCTCACGGGTCAATGGAAATCGAACCCCGAAGGGCCTGTCACTCACCCCGGTACCATCTTCCGGAGCTCCGGGGAGGACAGGTCGTCCCACAGCCTCCGGCCCACAGGTAAGGCCTACGCCCCGGCGGGAGATTACATAGGTTTTTTATGGAAATTCCATGCGGCCCGGGTTCCCAGATATGCCACAGTGAGGTTGTTTTCCGGTAAATCCTTAACATCCTCTCTACATCCTTCGATTCCGCATTCTTTTTGAAAACCTTTCGATCCGTGAATCGTCATGACTGTTTTGGTTGTTTTCCCGGGTCAGGTTCGGCGAATGCATCTTGAGTTTATCCATGGCTTTTTCCTTCAAGCTGTTCCACATTTCTGTCCTCCACCAATATTTTCATTTGCTGAATAGCCGTTCTGTTAAGCACTTCCAGTCGTTCACTCTGGGAAAGCCCCTGATAAATAAAATGAGTATTCAGCGTTTCGAGGTTGGCCAGGCAAACGAGCTTTGAAACATTGGCTTCGTCGCGTATGTTCCACCATAACGCCCCGCCTTAGCAACCAGCCCGATGGCATTTGTTTTGCCCACCCATTCTTTGACACTGAGTTTGTAGCTGTTCAAGCCGGCCTGACTTCTAATTATGGCGAATTCGCCATAATTAAAATCCGGATTGTAAATTTGCTGCCAAATGCCCAGGAATTCAACGGTATTACGATTTCGAAGCCAGTCGGCAATAAAAAAATCGCCGTCCTTAGCCCGCAGCATGTCTGTCAGAGATATGAAATCCATATCGTCTTGTGAATAGACTGCGATCTGTGTTCCTTTTACGTCAATTTTTGCCATCATGTATCCCCGTGTCTTTATCTTTGATCCATTTTCCCGATGGTCGGAAATATGGTCAACGGGTCTGCTCTTGACTCATGGCAGAAATGAGTAAGAGTCATGGGCAGATTGTGACCCGTTTATTTTATTTTCAAAGCTTTTCCTCTCTTTGTCGTCATCAACGATTTGCCTTTTTTCAATACCCCGGACGATGACATGATGCAAGGTCCCCGGCGCATCCAGCCTTGCTTGTCTCGGCAAAATATCACTTCTCCATATGGTGAGGATAAATCTCACATCATTATATCCAGTTAGTCAAAGGCATCCCTAAATATTTCTACTTAATGTCATATTATTTAACTATTTAAGGTCCCTTATGTTACACTCTTTCACCTCCCAATGTCCTCGTGTGCCGCCAATTCTTTGGAGTACGCCCTTTTTCTTTAAGGTATTCAGATGTTTCTTTACTGCTGAATCATTAATCTTAAGTCTTTCTGCTATTGCTCTGTAACTAACTTTATTATTTGATTTAATAATCTCAACAATCTCTTCTTGTCGATCAGTTAATTTGATTGAGCCACTTATTGAGCCACCTATTGAGCCACCTTTATCAATATCCTTAAAATTTAGGTAGATAGGGAATTCTACGACAAAAAAACTTCTGTTTGGATAATCCGTATCAAAGATTGGTTTGGGTGAACCGTTGTCTTCAAGCGCCTTATAAATTATCGGAATACCGGTTCCTTTGCCCTCTGTAAGCCCCAACTCCTTTAAAAAATTTCCGATTCGTCTATTTCTATACCTTCTTGTTCTTACGACCCCTTTTTCAAAATCAGATTGCTTTAAAGACGAGTCAATGCCGCTATAGCTTATTATTTCTATTGATGACGGCAATACCCTT
>Ga0233412_10001151_pt1 | contig 14238 bp, 18 predicted proteins | sample Na_anoxic_4_MG_FD_180667 | JGI IMG/M metagenome (GOLD analysis project Ga0233412, IMG submission 180667) | Seawater microbial communities from Saanich Inlet, British Columbia, Canada - Na_anoxic_4_MG | ecosystem: Environmental > Aquatic > Marine > Inlet | place: Canada: British Columbia...
CTTACTCTGTCCCATTTGTGTATAGCATTTAGTTTGCGTTATCCTATATTAAAATATTTTTTTTCAATGTACTCAGATTCTTCCTGCAGTTCAAGATCCTGCATCATGCTCCATACGCCATCAGCGTCAGCAATATCAATTAATTGGTCGATCATTTCTTTAGTATATCTCATATTGGTTGTGCGTTTATTTTTATATATTGATTGTTCCCATTCCAAGCATCTGCAGACATATAACCTACACGCTGGTAGATATAATTATCAAGGTGTTGCATCATTTTTTTACGCTCGCTTGTTAGCTCGGGCTTTTTACATTTTTTAATGTAGTGTATTACTCTTGCACCGTTTTCATTCTCTCCGTAAAATATCCAGTTTTTCATGTTCGTTGTTTATTATATTATCAATTGTGTATCGTATTTATTCTGTAAGCCCGTGAGCTATCTTAAGGAGTTCAACCGTGCTTTCGTGTTCAGCTTCAACACGCCATGAGTTCTTCTCCTTTACTTCTAATCTCCAATTGTTCATATTGAACCCACCTCGGATTTGCCAGTCTTGTATGTTTCTTTTCATTACTTATTTAATTTAGTTAGTATTGCTTTATATATTTTTGTGGATAGTTCGTTGTACTCATCGCCATCGGCATCAACCTGGTGTATCTCCCAGTTAATATCATTCCACAGAGTTTGTTCTATTTGTGGCGATAACTTATCTACTATTTCATTTATATCTTTCATCCTATATATTCTAATAATTTTTTAATCTTTTTTAAATTCTTGTGTGCTATCTGTGCATTCATAAAGTGTGCATAGTCCGGACCAAGTTCAACCAGATCATCGATCGTTTGGCGTAGCTCATAGAGTTTATCTTTTGTTTTCATATTATTTATTTTTTAAATATATATTATAATCTTCTTTTACTTTATCTAAGATCATGCTCAAATCTTGTGGATCATAATCAAAGGTTGAAACTTTCATCCAGTGTGCAATAGATTCTAAGGATTCAATTGCCTGTTCTTTATTTTTCATAGTGTTTTAGTTTATGTTCCGCTATAACCCCAGGCACCAGCTTCACTGTTTAAATATTCATCTTGCATTTTATCAAGTTCAACTTTAGTATCATACTTAGATACATGATCTTTAATAGCATCTATAGCCTCAGAAATATTATCAAAGTTGATGTGTGTATGTGCTGACGGTCTTTTGAGTATTACCGTTGCACCCAATGAACTGATCTTATTTCCCATATAGTCATAGTTTCCAGTCTTGAAGTCATACTTTTCGTTTGATAAATTTTTCATTTGTAAAGGTGTTAAGTTATTTGTATATATTTTTTTTGTTGATGATATAATGCATTACTTGTATGCATATAATAATTATTTATTATTATTATCGATTAGTTTACGTGTTTATTTTGTAAGCTTACTCAGTGCGACATTAGGTACTTAATATAGATTAATAGTAGGCTATTGTCACACTTCTTCGAATTCACAATTCTCTTTACAATCTCCACATCTTTCACTATCGATGTCCCCGAGCCATGGATTTGCACCGCAGCAGTTTGATACTAATTCAGTCATAGTTTTATATTTTAATTTATTATATTATCAGTTGGTTAACGTATTATTTCTGTAAGGCTTCGATTCGGTCGACGAAGGAGGTGAGGTTTAGCCCAGCATCCAATCGATCTTTTCAATGATTTCGTTTACGTGTGTTTCAAATTTCGCTTTATCATTTGGTACATCATCACCGTTCAGTAGATCTTCCACTGCATACCTCATCAAGTTCAATTCGTTCTTTGTAAATTTCATATTATATGTTTTATATTATTATCAATTGTATTACGTATTTATTCTGTACACTCTCGAACTTCTTTTATATTGTCTAAGCCCCATTTTGCAGCTGCATATTTAGTTGCTTCCATTATACTATTAGCTCTTACATAACAGTAGAAGTTTCTTAAATTTCTTTTTGAATCTATCCAATATGATTCTTTAATTACTTTGTACATATCTTTTATATTTTATTAATTACATTTATATTATCAAATGGACAACGTATTATTTCTGTAAACTCTCAACATAGTTTCTCTCAGAAAAAAGTCAATACTTACGTGCAAATTCTGTAAAAAGCTGAAACCTGCGTAATTTTTCTGTAAAAGCTTGGGGGGGTGGGGTAAATGAAAACGATTTCCGTAACGTGTTGATAATCATATACATATGCGTAACACAATTATTCTCTATATCTAACGTATTTTTTTCACAGTGTGACGTTAGGTAGTTATAAATACACTAGTAGTAGGCTATTGTCGCATACGATGTAAATATTGTAAGTTGTGTGTAACTTAAGTGATTATAAAAGAATAGGTAATCTAATCTAATTATGAAAAAGAACGAGGTTCTAGTTAAGTCCAATGGGCTGAGAAATGAATTGAAGGAAATACGTAAGAGTATTGACAAACTAACAGACGCGCTTATTGAAATACATATCGCACAAACAAACGAACATGAAGTTAATAGGAAGTATTGCACTTGTGACTCTGATGATGAGTTGCTCGGCAACAAGGAAAGTAAGAATAAATGAATTTAAGAAGTTGACTAAGGATATGCGGATTGAAACCGCAGATGAAACTAGGATGGCTCAGGTTTTATATTTAAAAATGGTAAATAAACGAAATTATTATGAAAAATAAATCAGAAGTATTTAGTTCTCCAGCCGAGGGTAATGCATTTGGCTTGGCTATGCAAAAAGCAGGTGGTGATTATAAAGCTGCTAAAGCAATGCTTGATGCAAGTCCTGCTAATTATGGCTCTGGTTCACCATTTCAATTAAAAAAAAGTAAAACTTTTTCTTCATCCGACAATAAAGAAGTAGATCCCACTAAATATGTGGAAAGAAGAAAGAAATCCATCAACAAGCAGAAGAAAGAAAGACAGGCTACTCTTGATTCTAGTGGTAAAACTTACACAAATCATAAAACCGGTAAAAGATATAGAGTCGGGACTGGTCCAAACCCTAACTTAGGGTAATGTCTCAGAAGTTATCACCCGGTGCAAGAGCTAGAAAGGCTAAAAGAGACCTAGAATATGCTAAATCCCCCGATAGAAGGGCTAAAAAAGCAGAAAATCAACGCCTTCGGCGTAAAGCTATTAAAAAGGGGCTCAATTTGGTTGGATTAGACTACGATCACGAAGATAAAAAATTTGAATCAATAAAAAGGAACCGGGGCAACGACGGAAACGGTACAAAAACAGAAAAAACTTAACAATGGCAGTAATATATTCATATCCTAAAGCAACACCCACGGCATCGGACTTACTTATAGGTACACTTACATCGGATGCTAGCGGAGAAAACCCGACAAAGACCTTTAGTATATCAGATATTATTGGTTTAGTGCCTGCCGCTGGTACAGGTGGTACCGTAACTTCAATAGGATTAACTAACACGGACAATTTTCTTACAATAAGTAATTCACCAATTACTACATCGGGTAATATAAGCATTGATCTTACAAATAACGGTGGAACCCCAAGTACAAACACATTTTACAGAGGTGATGGGCAATGGGCTGTTCCCCCAAATACTGTTCCTTATACATATACATTAACGTCGGTAGCTAATGCGCCTAATATAGATATTAATCTAACCGATAATTTTAGCAACGTAACGTTTGTTAAATTAATAAACGGGGCTGGTATTAACATGACATCTGTTAATAACGAAATAACAGTAGCAAATACCGGAGTGAACAGTATTGTAGGTAGTACATTTATAAACATTGATAGTTCCACGGCTACTGCACCTATAGTGTCTTTAGCTAATAATTCAACAACTCCATCAAACACTAAATTTTATAGGGGTGACGGAACTTGGCAAACAATTGCTGCAGGTGGTACAATGAGTAGTTGGAATCTTGCTGGTGACTCGGGGACGGCCGAACAAGTTGACGATGGTCAAACCGTAACTATAGCAGGAGGTACAGGTGTTAACACCGTGGTAAGTGCATCAGATACTGTTACTGTAAATTTAGACAGCGCAGTACCGACTTCAATTGTAGCTGGTAATAATGTTCAAGTATCTGGCACGGGCGCTGTAACAATAGCGGCTGCAAATTCAGTGCAAAATTCACCAAACCCCGTAGGATCTCCGACTGTAACGCAAATAACAAACATAGTAGCTTTAACGCAAGCACAATATAATGCATTAACACCTGTTGATACTCATCTTTATATAATAACAGCATAATATGTCTACAGGTATATTTTTAGGGTCTGATGAAATAAAATACAACGGTAGCCCCGTAGGAAATATGCGTGTTGGCGGTACTAATATATGTAAAGCTTATGTTGGTTCAACCCAAGTATTTGATAATTGTGCTCAAGCTAATTCTAATGTAGTTTTAAATATTCAAAATAATATATCGAGTCCTTCGGGGGGCTATACAATAGGCGGCAATTTAGCGGGCTTTACTAAATCAGGGCAACCCGGCGCATCTTATAATGCTTTTTCAACTACTGCAACTGTAAACACTAGTGCTGGATATACAGGTTCAATAAGTGTATCTAACGCGCCAGGAGGAACTTTTGCAAGTCCAGGCGGAACTACCGTTAGTGCTACTACTACCTTAACTGGAACAGTATCCGCTCCTGTTAATAGCACTACAGCTCAACTAAACGTAACAAATGGTATTATTGGCTGGGTAGAAGGAGATTCAGGTACTGTAAATGAAGACCCTGATAATGGACAAGATCAAACCAGAACAGCTGGAAGCGTATATTCTTTTACCGTAAGTGTAAGTGCATTAAATCCTGGTTGGCAATTAGATTCAGCAATTACGGGTACTGGAACATATTCAGGTACTCATCCATCAAGTCCTCAATTTTTCCCGGTTAATGTTTCTTTGGGAGGACAAGTAAGTTTAATAAATTATACGATAACCCCAGGCACGATTAGTTATAATGTAACTAACGGTACTGTAGGAAATCAATTTACAGCTGGGAGTTGGACTACAGGTGCCCAAAGCGGAACTAAAAATAATTCATATTCTTTTGCTTTATCAGGTCTGGCAGCGGACTCGGCTAATGGCTACTCTTGGCAAGGGGGCAGTGCTACTATAACATATAGTATAGCGGCATCAGGCAATTTTTCTCAAACCGCAACTATTAATGCTACGGTCTCTGGGCAAATTAATCAAGCTGTAAACACCGCGTCATTATCTGGCTGGAATGGTTCTAGCAAAAATGCCGGGCAAAATTGCGCGAATCATGCTTGTATTCAATCGGGTACATCTTTTACTGCGTACTATACAGGAAATTTAGCTACAGCTACTTTATATACTAATTCGTCATTAACTAATTCACTTCCGTCCGGATGGTATGGATACGGCAGTAGCCAATCTGTAAATTATAGTGCGGGAAGTTTTAGCCCTGTAGCGTGTATTCCTTCGGTTACATATACGGCAGTAGCAACAGGCGGGTATCCTTGCGGTAATCCTTTAGTTGATTATTGGTACATAAATGGAGGATTTACACCAGCCGGTCCATTAAATTTTGTTTCTTCAACTTCGGATGGTTGTGGCGGAACCAGCGTAACTATAAATGATGGAAACTATTGGACTACTACTTCTGCAGCGGGATATGGCGCAAGCAGTGGCAGCTGCTAAAATAAAAATATAAAAAAACAAAACAATGGCAATAATTAATAGCTATCCTTTAGCTACACCAAAATTAACGGATTTAGTTCTAGGTACTTCAACTAGCAGTACGGGGCAAACCTCCACCAAGAGCTTTACTGTGCAAAGTATCAAAGATACTACAGCTGGAGTTCAGACTATTATAACTACAATCCCAGCTACGTTAAATATAACCGGTAGTGGTACTACAAATGTAACTATCGATGCCGTAACTGCTGCGATTACTAGCGGTGGTGCTGCATTAGCTACAGGAGGAGATATATATACTTTTCTAACTGGTAAAATTACAGGTACTGCAAATACAGTACCTATATGGACAGATGCAACAACTTTAGGTGATTCATTAATTAGCCAAGCAAATAATGGAGTTATTATCAATGGTAATAGCACCGACGGTAAGCTAACACTTAATTGTTCCGCAACAACACACGGAGTAACACTTCAAAGCCCGCCGCATTCAGCTGGTGCTACATATACTTGGATATTGCCCCAAGCCGCGGGAACAGCGGGTCAGGTACTAACTTCGGGTGGCGGTGCAACAGATCAATTAACATGGTCAACAAACGGTAATGTAGGTGGTACCGGTACAGCTAACAAATTATCTAAATGGACAGATGCTAATACTTTAGCTGATTCTAATATAGAAGATACCGGTTCTTTAGTTACTATATCAAGTGCTACTAAAGTAACAGGTAATTTAGAACTTGATGCAGATTTATTAGATGTTAATGGTGGTACTGGTACAGCAGGCCAATTACTATCTTCACTTGGAACTGGTAATGGTATTGACTGGGTTGATGCACCTGTAACAGGTGTTGTAACAGTAACCAGTGCAGATGCAAATGTTATTACAGTAGGAGGTACATCCACTAACCCAACTATAGACGCTAACACGGGGACTGTTTCTTCAAGCTCTAGCAACTTAGCTACAGGTACACAAATACAAGCTGCTATTGATTCAGCACTTGCAGGCGCTTTAACTTTCAAAGGTACTTTTAATGCAACCACAGGTGAAATAGTATCTGGGGGCAATAGTGGATCTTATTTATATAATTGCCCCGGTGGAGCCGGAACTAGAGTAGCTATTTCAGTAGGCGATTTATATGTAGCAAGTACAGCGGGTAGTTTTTATTGTACTGGCTCTTCTTTAAGTGTTGCAGATGAAGTAATAGCAACAGCAGCTGCAGCAGCAGATTCTTCTGTAGTAGGAAACTGGAGTGTTGTACCTTCATCGGGCGGCGGTATAACTGGTAATGGTACTACTAATATAATACCAAGATGGGATGGCGCAACTGTTTTAGCAGATTCTGTAATTGCGCAAAGTGGTACTAATATAGGAATAGGTATGACACCATCTAAATTATTAGATTTACAAGCCACAGACAATTTAGCTTTAAGATATTATAATAGCACAACATTTAAAGCAGGGATAGAAGTAGCTACAACTACAGGAGATATGATAAGCACTTCTGCTGTTGATGATTTTGCAATACGTTCAAATTCTAATATATTATTTGCAAGCGGTGGTAATATAGAAAAAATGCGTATTGACTCCGCAGGCAACGTAGGAATAGGGACTACGAGTCCTTCAACTAAGCTCCAAGTGTCAGGTACTATTAGTTCGGTTTCTAATATAGAAAATGGTACATCACAAATTAGTATTTTAAATTCTAATACAGCAACAAATGATGAACAGTTTTTTGTTGGTAATAATTTAGCTGACGTTGATTTAGGTAATAAAAGAGGAGCTTTAAAATTATTTACGGGAACATCCGAAGCAATGCGCATTGACTCTTCAGGTAACGTAGGAATAGGGACTATAGCCCCCTCTGTTTCGCTTGATGTAGATGCTACAGATGCTATTCAAGTTCCGGCCGGTACTACAGCACAAAGACCTACTGCTGCAAATGGTATGCTAAGATATAGCACTACAGACAATCAATTTGAAGGTTATGCAGATGGTGCTTGGGGGGCAATAGCGGGCGGTGGCGGTTTACCAACCAAAACAGTAAACCAAATAACAGTTGCAAATGCTACAACTGGAACTATTACACTGAGTGTATCCCCAACAAATGAAAATTATACCGATATGTATGTATCAGGTGTATATCAAAATAAATCAACTTATACTTTATCAGGTTCTACAATAACATTAGATGGTGGTGCTTATTTTCCAAATGGCGCTATTGTAGAAGTAGTATCAACAACTTAATATGGCAATAACTAAAGTAAGAGCTTCTGGTATAAATCTTAGTGGCAATACAACTTATTTGAATATGCCAAAAGGAACCACCGCTCAACGACCTTCTTCTCCAACGACTGGAATGATTCGCGAAAACACTACTTTAAATAAAATAGAAGTATATAACGGTACCGAATGGCGTGCGTTAAAAGAAGTCTAATACCTATAATAAGCTAATGGCAATAACAAAAGTAATAAATGACGCGGTTGATTTAAACCAGACTAGTGATTATAGCGGACTTAGGCTACCCGTAGGGACTACAGGTAATGTAGTAGAATCTTTTACAACTGATTATTTAGTTGTAGGTGGTGGCGGTGGTAGCGGTACAATTTCAGCAGGAGGAGGGGCCGGTGGGTTGCGTACTTCTTATAATAATTCTACAACCACCACAAACTCATTAAATTTTCCATCGGGTAAAACAGCTATAGCTACATATATGCTGGATAATAATGCTACAGATATTTCTGGTAACTATAATGGCACAGAAGTTAACATAACCTACAATACGGGAAAATATGGCGGAGCTGCTATATTTAATGGTAGTAGTAGTATAATTACAAACACAAGTCAAGTAATACCAAATGGCACAGCCTCTTTTTCTTTTTGGTATAATCCAAGTGGAGCAACAGGCTTAGAATATTTCATTGGAAACGGGGTTGCTACTTCAAGTAAGGGAATTTCAGTTTTATATACAGGGAGCACAGGTATTTTTACTGTGCTTATTCTTAAAGGAGTTACCGCATTAGCGGCTAATTTTTCAGGAACAACAGCATATTTAAATACCGATTGGCATAATGTATCTGTAGTTTGGGATGGAACAACAACTGCCAATGCAGTAAAGCTTTATGTAAATGGAAGTTTAGAAGCGGAAGGAACTTCTGATACATCAAGTGCATCTATTGGCTCTTACACTACTTTTGGCATAGGGGGAGTTAATGGAGGGGCTTATGGAGAAGGTAAGATAGACCAAGTAAGAATATATGATTCTGCATTAAGCGCTACTGATGTGTCTAATATTTATAATAATGAAGTACAGGCTAATTCAGGCGGCGGAACTGCAGCTGAATCAAGCTTAACTTTAACTGGAGGTACCGCTTATGATGTAACCGTAGGGGCTGGCGGCGCAGCGGTAAACTTAACTGGTGGGAATAACGGGGGTAGTTCTATATTTAGTACAATTACTTCATTAGGCGGAGGCTTTGGAGGGCTTTACAATGGAAGTGCTTATATAGCGCCTGGAAACGGGGGCTCGGGGGGTGGCGGATCGCTAACTAGTAGCTTAACCAGAGGCAACGGTACATTAAATCAAGGATACGAAGGCGGATATGGTGATAATTCAGGACCACCATATTCAACAGGAGGTGGTGGTGGGGCTGCATCTCCCGGCCAAAATTCACCTGGCGGTAATACCGGTGCAACAGGGGGCACTGGATTAGAAGTAAATATAATAGGTGGCAGCGGAAATTACTACGCCGGCGGTGGCGGCGGTGCAGGAGAAACTACCGGTGCGTCAGGGGGTATTGGCGGAGGTGGTGATGGCAGCGGTGGCACCAACGGAGGAGAAGATGGTGCTTTTAATACTGGTGGTGGAGCTGGGGGATGGAGAAATTATAGTACAGGATTTAGCGGCGGTTCCGGTGTTGTTATACTTCGTTATCCTACAGCTAGCGTATCGAGCTTTACAACAACAGGTACGCTCAATACACCATCCACAACAAATACTGTAGCTGATAATAATTACCCTACAACAAATACAGCATATTACCAATTAGACGGAAATGCAAACGGATATTTAACTACTAACGATTTAGGCACGCTTGATTATCCTTCAGGCACAGGTTGTGTTGCTTTATATGAGTTAAATGGTAATGCAAACGGTTATTTAACAACTACAGACTTAAGCACTGTTAATTATCCAGCTGGTGCTGGTTGTATTGCTTTATATGAATTAAATGGCAATGCTAATGATACAAGTAATACATATAACGGATCAGATACTAACATTACATACAATACGGGTGCTTTTGACCAAGCTGCGGTATTTAATGGGAGTAGTAGTGGTATAAATTTACCAAGTTCTTTAAATACTAGTGTTATTGATGCAACAGGTGCATTTTCTATCTCTATGTGGATTAATGCAAATGACATAAGTACTATTCAATATTTATTTTCTGCTAGTACTGCTAATAATATAGATTTAGGTATAAATTCAAACTCTCAAGGAGTAGGTAAAATAGTTTGGACAATTTACAATACAAGTTATTCTTATTTAATTTCAACAACAACGATTACAACAAATACTTGGTATAATATTGTTGTAACATACGACAATGGTTCAAGGGAATTATTTATAAATGGTGTGTCACAAGGAACTGCAACTAAAACTTTAGTAGAAAGTAGTATAGAACCAACTTTGGGTTATAGAAATACTGGAGGTTCGGTACGTTTCAACGGTTTAATGGACCAAGTAAGAATATTTAACACAGCACTTACACAAGCTCAAGTTACAACTTTAGCCAGGGGGATTTCTACGTCATATAGTGGGGCAGAAACTAATATTACATATAATACAGGTGCATTTGGTCAAGCAGCGGTTTTTAATGGGAGTAGTAGTAAAATAGAATTACCTACTTCAACTTTTTCTCCATCTACATTTTCATTATCAGCTTGGTGCAATGTAACATCAGATACTGATGAAAATACAATTATAGAATTAGTTGATAATCAAACTTATCCTAACAATACAAATATTGTTCTTTCTGCTGGAAGTACTGGATATTCATCAAGATTTTTATTAAGAAATTACACTACCAACCAATATAATTATAATCCATCAGGTACAGTTTCAAAAAATGTTTGGAAGCATTATGCTATGACTTATGATGGCTCAACAGTAAAATCCTATATAGATGGCTCTTTAGTTGATAGTGGAAGTTTAACGCTTTCAAATACAGTAGGAGCAATATCATCCATTCAGATAGGTTTATCATCAGGAAATAGACATTTAAATGGCTCAATAGACCAAGTAAGAATATTTAATACGGCTTTAACCGCTAATAATATTACAACTTTAGCTAGAGGAGTGGGAACTGCCTATAATGGCGCCACGTCGAATGTGACGTGGGCGAATGGAAGGTTTAGTCAAGCTGCGGTGTTTAATGGAAGTAGTAGTTATATAACGAGTAATTCTTTGCCAAGTATTGGAACAGGGGATTTTACTTTTTCTTGTTGGTTTAATCAAAATTCAGGAAGTTCGCAAGGTGCGTTGTTTTCTACAACAACACAATGGTTTGCTGCAAACGGAAGTGTAAGTCCAAAAGTTTTAATGGTTACAGATGATACTGTTACTAAAAAGGGAGATACTGCTTATAGTCAAGAAACTTGGAATCACGCAGTATTTGCAAGAGAAAGCGGTGTATTGAAAATATATCAAAACGGAACAGAAGTGTTTAGCGGCGCATATACCGATTCTTGGGATATGACTCAATTCGGCATTGGAGTAGCGCGAGCGTTTGGCAGTAAAGTTTATTATTTTAATGGCTCAATAGACCAAGTAAGAATATTTTCATCCGCTCTTACAAGTAGTCAAGTAACCGAACTTTACGAAGAACATTATCAAACTAAATTTACAGATGGTTCTGATACTGCTATTGTGTTTACAGAAGGGACTGGTACAGTAACTTTTAGCGGCGTAGATCCTGCACCACCTCAAGGAGCTTTAAGAACAAACACTTCATACTCTGAAGATGGATCCGCAAGCGTTATAGAACACTATAATGGTACAAATTGGAAATATTTTGATGCTATTAAATATTGTACAACAAACACATTAAATTTTCCTTCGGGAGCTGGGTGTATTGCATCATATAATTTAGACAACAATGTTAATGATATTGGAAATACCTATAATGGAATAAACAGTAATGTAACCTTCAACGCCTCTGGCAAGTTTGGGGCGGCTGCGGTGTTTAATGGGAGTAGTAGTGGAGTACAGATAGCATCTACCGCCACCGCGCCTCTTAATCTTTCTTCTGGTAATTTTTCTATTTCAATGTGGGTTAACCCCTCCAATTTAACAAATAACAATAAATTAATATACAAGTGGGGAACATCCGCGTCTTTACGAAATTGGATAGCAACTATTACAACAAATGGGGTTTTGTACGTGGTTGAAGGTACGACCGCAGGGGACACTTTAATGTTAGGAACAGCTACAATTCCTACTAATACTTGGACACATATTGCAATTACAAGAGCTCAGGGCGGTAATTTAGTACAATATATAAATGGTGTTGCAACTGATACTTTTTCTACACAAAACAGAAGTTTGAAAACCTCAACAGAGCCTTTGTATATAGGCTATCAAGCAGGCCAAACAACTAATTTTACAGGTTTAATAGACCAAGTAAGAATATTTAATGATTCATTAACTTCTGATGAAGTTTCAAAACTATATAATAACGAAATTGCATGCTCATAAAATAAATTAAATGGCAAATACAGTAATTAACACACCAGAATTATTAAACCTTGATTCGGCAACAGGAGCAACAATTTTAGCTAAAGGAACAATTAGCGAAAGACCATCAATACCAACCTTTAATGCTGATTATTTAATTATCGCCGGGGGCGGCGGCGGTGGAGGCGGAAGAGGAGGAAATGCTACAGTTTGGTCTGCCGGGGGCGGTGGGGGTGGATATCAATATAGTACAGGAATTAAATTATTAATAGATACTAATTACACAATAACAGTAGGTGCTGGCGGCGCGGGAGGAACTGGTAATGGAACTCCAATATCAAGCGATGGAGAAAATTCTTCAATAGTTGCTAGTGGTATTATTAATGAAGTAGCTACAGGTGGAATTGGAGGAGGAAAATCTGCCGGAGGTGCAGGTGGTGCTAGCGGAAGTTTACCATCAAATAGTGGAGGTACTAGTTATAGTGCAGGAGCTTATTGGGGCGGTGGTGGAGGCGCTGGCATCGGTTCTAATGGTTCTAATGGAGCTAGTTCATCGGCTGGAGCTGGTGGTAATGGTTTGCAATTTTCTATAACAGGAACTGCTACCTATTATAGTGGTGGCGGTGGTGGTGGAATATATCAAGTTAATAATGGTGGAAGTGGTGGCTTAGGCGGCGGCGGAAATGGAAAAGGAACTACCGCAAATGGTGATAATGGATTAGTTAATACCGGAGGAGGCGGGGGAGCCGCTGGATCAACAGGAGCGTCTGCTGGAGTAAATTTTACAGGAGGTACAGGCGGTTCAGGTATTGTAATTTTACGATATCCAAATAGTTATACAATTAATATAGGAGCTGGACTAACATCTTCAACTATAACAGATGGCTCAGAAAAAGTAACAAGCTTTACAGCAGGTGCGGGTACAATTACATTTTCAGGAGCTACTTCTAGTAATTCAGATGAATATCCTATTGATGGTACACTAAGATTTAATACCGAAACTAATAAAACAGAATATTATGATGGTACTGGTTGGTATGAAATAGTTGATGAATACGCGAGCGGATTTATAGGGCCAGCAACTAATTATTTTGATACAAAATTATATACAGGTAATGGCTCTACACAAAGTATAGGTGGGTATATAAATGGATCAGCAAGTTTTAACGGGAGTAGTAGTTATATATCAGGAACTGTTAGCGCTACTGCAACTACATCTTTTAGCATGTGGGTTAAAATAAACGATACATCTTCAGGTCAATTTATACAAGTTTTTGATAATAATAATTTTGCTATTTTTATTTATAGTGGAAAGCTAAATATCCAATATGCTTCTGGTAGTAATAGCAACGGGGTAGCTTGGACAATATCAAATGCGTCTAGCTGGAATCATATAGCAGGAACATTTACAAGTAGCTCTTCAACTTTATATGTAAATGGAGTTCAAAAAACCGAATCAATGAATAATTGGGTTAACGCTGGAAGCGTTCCTTACATTGGCAATAGAAATGGTTTGGACGGCTACTTTAATGGAGAAATAGACCAAGTAAGAATATACGACACTGCATTAAGCGGTACAGATGTTACAGCTCTTTATGATGAAACAGCCGCAACTGCAACAACTGCCGCATTCCCATCTGGGCAAACAGCTATAGCCACATATACAATGGACACCAGTGCTAATGGTCTTTTAAATACACAAGATTTAAGTACAGTTAATTATCCAGTGGGAGCGGGCTGTATTGCACTATATGAAATGAATGGAAATTCAAATGATACTAGTGGAACATATAATGGTACACCAGCTAATATTACTTATCAAGGAGGTGCTTTTGACCAAGCCGCG
>Ga0233412_10001156_pt1 | contig 14213 bp, 9 predicted proteins | sample Na_anoxic_4_MG_FD_180667 | JGI IMG/M metagenome (GOLD analysis project Ga0233412, IMG submission 180667) | Seawater microbial communities from Saanich Inlet, British Columbia, Canada - Na_anoxic_4_MG | ecosystem: Environmental > Aquatic > Marine > Inlet | place: Canada: British Columbia...
TCTTCGTGCCTTTGAGCCCGCCCTGGTGCGATATGATTGTAATAATCTATTAATCCTTTAATCTTAAAGAGGCGGTGCTATAAAAATAAGTCACTGCATCCCAGGTCTGGGCCAGGGACTTGGTGGCCAAACTTATATGATAAAAAATTGTTCCATATTTTTTACAATATCAAGGTAATTACTCAACACTTTTTGGATTTATAATTGATGGTTCTTTAGGGCATATATCAAGGCGCATTACCTTTCAGATGCTCCATAACATCTTTTATTTTCCTATTAAGAGTCTCCTGATTCGCATTCTCTAAAGAAAGTGCCTTTTTGTAAATCTTCAAGGCCTCTTCATACTCCTTTTTATTGAAATAAATATCACCGAGATGCTCATTAATGGCAGGATCTTCAGGGGCCAATTCGATAGCCCTTTTAAGCTCAATAAGGGCCTTATCGTAAAGCCCTTTCCGAAAATAAACCCATCCCAGGCTATCAATTATATAACCGCTCTTGGGCTTGTACTGCAGAGCCTTTTTAATTAACTCTTGTGCCTTATCAAGATAAATGCCCTTATCAGCATAGGTATAGCCAATGTAGTTAAGGGCGTCAGCATGCTTAGGGTCTATCTTTATTACCATTTCCATTTGTTGGATGCACTCTTCATTTCTTTTTAGCTTGTCCAATACAATGCCAAGTCTGTATAAAAGGCCAGTATTTCTTTTGTTGGATTTCAATCCCTCCTTCAAAATATCCATCGCATTTGGAAATTCATCTTTAATCTCATAGAGTGAGGCCAACATCAAATATAATTGAGGATTTTTCTTCCCGTGATTAATGGTTTCTTTAAGGAGTTTTATTGCATTATCAGGTTTTTTTTGCCTTTCCAAAATATAGGCCATGCGCATCCTGGCATCTATAAAATAACTACTATCGGGATGAATAAGATTAAGGTTTTGATAGGCCTTATTAAAATCTTCATTCTCTTCCAGAGCCGCTCCTAGATAATATCTCGCCTCCTGATCATCTGGCCATGCAGATACTATTGATGTAAGTTCTGCAATAGACTCACTAAATTTTCCATATTTGAGGTATATTAGGCCAAGTCTTTTTCTCTTTAGATCTCCAGGATCTAACATCTTTTTCATCTCATCCATATGCTCTTCAGCCAATTCCTCCTGACCGATCTTGTAATAAAGGGCAATAAGTCTTTCCCTCGCTATGGTATTGTGAGGGTATAAATGCACTATTTTGTTATAGGTTTCTATTTCCATATCAACGTTATCTGTTTTATTGAACAGAATTGCCAAATCGAAAAGGGCTGGAAGGAATCTGGGATTTATTTCAAGTACCTTATTAAATGCCTCCTGTGCTTTGTTATATGCTTTGAGTTCTAAATTTATCCTTCCTTTATAATAATGAGCTATTGTCAGCTCAGGTTCATTCTTTATGAGAATGGATAGCTCATTCAGTGCATAATCATATTTTTTCAACCTGATATAGAGTGTCGATAGATAAAGCCTTGCTTCTCTGTTATGTGGGTCCTTTTTCAGGATTTCCCTATACTGGGATATAGCCAGGTCAAATTTCTTTAGCTGAGAGTAAATTTCTGCCAGGAACTCCCGTGCCTTACTATCATCAGGGGTTAGGTCAACTGTCTTTTTGGCGAAATGTAATGCATCCTCCATCTTACCGTTTTCAACCAATGCTTCAGACAATTTCATAAGTAAATATGGGGAGTCTTTGTCATATTTCAGGGCCTCTTTTAAATAGATTTCCGCATCATTATAATCGCCATTTGTTATCGCTATACATGCGAAGGCATAGTTTTGATAGGCATAGTGGGAAAAATCTTTTTTATCACTAATTTCTCCTGATAGAATAGCGTCTTGCTTTGAGGGAAGCTTTTCTTCTGCACCCACACACGACAGGGCAAGCGCCATTGAAACACACAGAGATAAAATAGATATTTTTTTAATTGCCTTATTCATTTAAAAGGTCAGAGAAATCTTCCTCAAAATTGGGTATATTTGCAACCAACCATTTCTTGGCATTTTTAAGGATCTTGTCCTGAATCTGCCGAACTCTTTCCCTGGAAATGTTATGTTTATCTCCAAGCTCCTGAAGGGTTAAGGGCTCTTCGGTCAATATTCTATTATCAAATATATCCCTGTGTTTCCCTAAAAGAGTTTTCCTATATTCCTCTAATTTTTCTCGGAGCAACTCTCTTCTCTCCTTTATAGATATCTGTTGATCTATATCCATTTCTGGAGAGGGGAGGAAAGATCCATAATCTTGCTTAGCATCTTCTTTAACCGGTGCATCAAGAGAAACCTCCCAACCGCCTAATCGCTGCGCCATTTCTACTACTTCATCTTTTTTTACATCTAATCGCTCTGCAAGGAGTTTTGGTTCAGGGTCATACCCTAAAGATAGCAACCTCTCTTTTTCCTTTGCAAGATTGAAGAAAAGTTTTCTTTGAGACTGAGTAGTCCCGATCTTGACTAACTTCCAATTCTCCATGATAAACTTAAGGATGTAGGCCTTTATCCAAAATGAGGCATAATAAGAAAATTTAATGCCTTTGTATGGATCAAATTTCCTGACTGCCTGCATTAACCCAACATTTCCTTCCTGGATTAAATCCATAAGGTTTTTCATCCAATACCTATGAAAGTCCATTGCTATCTTTACCACTAATCTTAGATTGGATAGAATAAGCTTATGAGCCGCCTCCGGATCATTTTTTTGCCTATATTTAATAGCAAGCTCTATCTCTTCAGCTCTGGTAAGAAGCGTATACCTCCGAATTTCCCATAAATACATTTGCAAAGGATCATAGGCGACCAAAGAGCCTTCTTGCTCTTTCGGAACAGGTGTGACATCATGCTGAGAATCAATAGATAGATCATCTATTTTTTTTTGAGCACTTTTATTTTTTTTCTTTTTCACTTTCATTTACTTTTGGAGCTTTGGGGCAATGGAGAGATGGCCTGCCCTGCCGCGACTTGTCAGTAACATGCTGCTATTGCCTTGATATTTCGGGAGCATAAGCCATAGAACTCATAATTTTTAAGTCAGGTCTGGGCCAGAGAGTATTGGAGTGATGGGATATTAGAGTAATAGAGTGACAAAGTATTGGTTTTGCATTTCTCCATTACTCCATTCCCCCCTTTCCCTCTCTTGGGGTTATGAGTCTTGAATTTGAACTCTGAGGTATTTCTTTTTCCCTGCTCTTAACAAAATAATATTACTCCGGATATCATCCGACCCAACTATTGTTTCAAAGGATGGAACCGTTTGCCCATTTATATATGCACCCTTCTGGGATATTAACCTCCTTGCCTCACCTCTCGTTTTACATAGACCAGTTTTTTGAAAAAGAATATAGGCCTCAATTCCTTCACCTAAATCCTTTCTTGTCAAAGAGTATGTGGGAATTGCCCCGATATCCTTAATAATGCCTTTATTGAAAAGCTGTCTGGCAGAGGTTTGAGCATTATCCGCTGCCTCTTCGCCGTGACATATTTTCGTGGCCTCATATGCTAAAATATCCTTCGCCTCTCGTAATTTCTCATCTTTTAGACAGGACAGATTTTCAATCTCATCCATAGGAAGGAAGGTAAAATAAGAAAGGAATCTTTTTACGTCCCTATCATCTATGTTTACCCAGTATTGGTAATATTCATATGGGGATGTCAATTCAGGGTCAAGCCATACGGCACCTTTCTGGGTTTTACCCATTTTATAACCATCTGCAGTAGTAATCAAGGGAAAGGTAATTCCATGGATAATTTTTCCTTCAATTCTTCTCGTCAAGTCAGCACCGGCTAAAATATTCCCCCACTGATCGTTTCCTCCCATCTGCAGGAGACAGTTATAGTTTTTAAAAAGATACCAGAAGTCATAAGACTGAAGGAGCATGTAGTTAAATTCTAAAAAGCTGAGACCAGTCTCCATCCTCTGGCGGTAACTTTCGGCTGTCAACATCCTGTTTACACTGAAATGCCTACCTATATCTCTTAAAAAATCTATGTAATTTAAAGGGGCAAGCCAGTCAGCATTGTTGAGCATAAGGGCTTTATCATTATTAAAATCAATAAAGTGGGACAGCTGTCTCTTAATGCCCTCAGCATTGATATCAATCTCCTCCCTTGTCATAACAGTTCTAATTTCATCCTTTCCACTGGGATCGCCCACAAGTGATGTTCCACCTCCGACCAAAGCTATTGGCCTATGGCCTTCTCTCTGCATGTGGGCAAGAGACATAATAGGAAGCAAGCTCCCAACATGTAGGCTTTTTGCAGTTGGGTCAAAACCGATATAACAGGTAATTGGTTTTTCAAAAAGCTCTCTGAGCATATTTTCATCGGTTACCTGTTCAATAAAACCTCTTTCCTTAAAAATATCATATATATTTCTCAATTAATTCCCCAGATAATTATCAGCTTAATTTGGGTTCTTCTCCAAATTAGTTGGTAGAAAAATGATTTACCAAAATAAAACATATTGAAATTAAATGTAATTTCACCATTAACCTTTTTGATTACTTAGGCCGTATTGTTAGGTGATAATGTTACTCCAGAAATTAAGCATGAATAGGTAATTGCTGTTATAGGCAACTTCTATGATGAGCCTGATAGGTACCCATTATCGGAGTTGCTTTTAAAAGCTATACTTACTGAAATCATTAATAAAATAAGATTTAAGTCTTAATCTTGACCAACTAATTTGGAGAAGATCCTTAATTTGTAACTATTCAGCCACTAAGCCTGCCCTGGCGCGAGTGCCTTAGCATATATTGCAATTTTGTAGTATCTATTGATATTATATAATAGCTAAGCATTGCATGCCAGGTCTGGGCCAGGGGCACAAAGACCCAAAGAGAAGATGAATATAAATTGAATAACGGAGATTTCTCATTAATAAGCCTTAGGTTTATTAATTTCAATCCCGATTTATCGGGATTGAAAAGGCTATCATAAAAAATTATTTTATAGTCTTAGTGCCTTAGTGCCTTTGTGGCAAGATACCTGAGTAGAGCACCTTAATTTTAAAATACACCTCTTCTATCCTTCTGGAAGTGTTATCCTTACTACCTGTCCTTTCGCACCGAGATTGCCAACCTCCTTTCCATTGAGGAAAAACTCAATTCCAGCTGCATTACCTACCAAAATATTAAAGCCCTTTTCTGCCGTCCATCGAGGAGTTTGCCCTGGCTGGAAAAGATACTCCTTAACCGACGTATCATCGATGCTGATAGCAATCCACGTCCGGCTTTTAACATTGGCAGTAAGGATAAACTGTGGCAATAGAGGTTTTTCTTCTTCTTCTCTCTTCATTGGAATAGTTGGTTCTTCAAGAACTATGGTATCATCAACAGGTTTAGATTTTAAAGTGGTTTTGTTCACCTCCTCTGCCACTACTTCATCTTCTAATAGAAGTATTTCCTTTTCTCTCTCATCTTGTTCTTTGTTGTCCTCTTTTTCTGCTATACCCTCCATTTTTTCTCCAGGGCTCTGTGTCCCAAGGTACTGAAATGCTTTGTCAGTAATTGAAATATTACGTTTATGTAGATAAATAAGAGCAATGATAAAGACTAGAACCAAAACAGGAATAATGGTGATAAGATATGGTCTGCCTGATTGTAGTCTTGTTTTCTTTAGCGCTTCTGGTGTAGTTTTTTCAAAAGATGAGGTTCTTAGGTAATGATGTATGACTGTTTCTTTGTCCAGTCCCAAAAATTCAGCATAGGATTTTAGAAAGCCTTTAATAAAAACCTGTGAAGGCAGTTTACTCCATTCCTCATTTTCTATTGCTTCAAGATTATGCCTGCGTATCCTTGTAGCCTCAACTACTTCATCTAATTCAATATGGCGCTCTTCTCTGGATTTTTTTAACAAAATACCCAGACTAATATCTTCTGGTATTTCCTTTTTCTTTTTTTTAAGAGAAGGTTTTTCCATATTAAAATGTAACCTTTATAAAAGACTCCTTTCTAAGCTTATTTAACCATGTAGCATATCTTTTTTCTACTTTTTCCTTAAATAATTTGGAATAGATTGCATCCCGGATCTCTTCAAAAGGTTTTAGTCCACCTTTTTTCTCTTCTGCTAACTTGATTATCTGAAATCCAGATGGAGCAGGATTTACATCAGTGTGTTCCCCCACTGAAAGTTCAGCTATTTTTTTTCTTAATGTGGGTTCAAGCTGGCTTGCTTTTATCCAGCCCAGATGACCTCCCTCTGGTCCCGCTGGGCCTTGAGAATATGTCTTTGCCATCTCAGAAAAATCGTGGTCATGCCTAAGCTTTTGTAATATCTCTACTCCTAAAGATTTTACGCGAGCAATCTCTTCCTTATCATTCGGATTTCTCACCTTTAAGAAAACCCTAGATAGCCTCACTTTAGAGACCTCGGCATATTCTTTGGAATGTACTTGGTAATATTTTTTTATATCCTCTTCTGTTATAACTATCTTTGATTTCACCTCATAATTTACCAACCGAAAGCGTTCAATCTCTTTTTTTATCTTTTCTTTATATTCCTTTAGGGTTACCCCATCCAACTTTAGATTGTAGATTAACTCCTCCTGTGTAAAATTATTTTCTCTTTTTACCTTCTCAATTGCTTCGTCTACATCCTTTGCTGTTACTCTTATTCCCAATTTAATTATTTGTTGTTCCGTTATCTTTTCATTGACCAGATTATCCAAAATAGCCCTGAGTATCTCATGGAATTTTTTCTCATTTCTTAGTTTCAAATTCTCGGCACTCAACCCGGTTAACCTTTTAATTGAGGCATTGAGCTCATGGAGGGTAAGTATATCGGTGTTAACTGTAGCTACAATTCTGTTTGTTATCTCGGCATAGAGGTAACCAGGAGCTAATGTAAATACAATAAGCAATAGCGCAAAAAAAACAGCTAATTTATTTTTTTTCATTACCACTCCTTATTTTATCTAATAGAGTATAGTTCACTTTAACAAGATAATTATTCCTCAGTTCATTAAGCCAGACTGTGTATCGTCTTTCCACCGCTTTATTAAGAAGCCTATTTTCTATCTCAGCCTTTACCTCCAAAAGATCTTTTACCCCTGGTGGTTCTCTTTTTAGGACTTTTATAATATGGAACCCATAGGGAGTTTTAATAATATTGCTCAGTTTACCAACAGGAATTGAAAATATGATATCAGATAGTGGGGAAGGAAGTATATACTTGTTTTTCCAGCGCATACCATCATCTTCATAGATTCCAGGTCCCAAAGATTGTTCCTTGACTAATTCTTGCGTGTCTCCTACGCCTTTAAGCCGTGCGAGAACAGCCTTGGCCTCTTTTCTCGTTTTAGTGATAATATGCACAAACTTTGCCCTTGAAGGATGCGAAAAATCCTCCTTCCTCTCCTGATAGTAAAATTTTATCGCGTGGTAAGAAATAGGAGGCAGAGACGTAGTTTGCTCCTTTAGAATCTTCTTAATTAAGAGGTGCTCGCTGAATCTCTCTTTCCATTCATTATAATCTATGCACCTGGATAGAAGCATTTCATTAAAGCTATTTTCTGGATAATCCTTGACAATATTCTGTACAGCCTTTTCCAATTCAATCTCAGTTAAGAAAATACCATTTTCTTTTCCATATTCAAGCACGAGAGAATCATCCACAATTCTATCTACAAGTTCATTGATAGATGACCATATTGTGTTTTTAAGGATTCCATTTTCAACTGAGGCTATGGTTACTTCTCTCTCAATATCGTCCACGGTGACCACTCTATCCCCTACTCTGATAACAACGGCTTTTTTTGGTTCTGCATTGGGAGAGCAGGCTGATGAGGTAAAAAGGAGAAAGAGACAAAGAAATGGAGAAATAAAATATTTTATAATATTAATCATAGATAAATTGTATCTACTCAGGTATCTTGCCACAAAGGCACCAAGACACCAAGATTAGAGAATTAGTCTTTAGTATAGCTTTTTTAATCCCGATAAATCGGGATTGAGATTAATAAGCCTAAGGCTCATTAATGAGAAAACTCCGTTATTCAATTTATATTTATCTCTTCTTTGGGTCTTTGTGCCCCTGGCCCAGACCTGGCATCCAATGCTTAGCTATATTATATGATATAAATAGATATTATATGAGTTGCAATATATGCTAAGGCACTCGCGCCAGGGCAGGCTTAGTAGCTGAATAATTACGATAAATTTATAAAAAATGAAATAATTTGTTGAAATTACAATATCATTATATGAAAACGCAAGAAAAATTTGGATCAATTTTTGACAATATAACGATCAAATTGATTTATTATCTCCTCTGCCTCTCCAAGGGTAGCAACGGATCCCTTTTTCTTGCTATTAACCTTGAGTTTTTGATCGGATAAAAATGAAAAATTCTCCGGATGACTGGAAACTAAGTCAATCAAGTGAGATGGTGATAGATGGGTATCCTTGGAAAAGGAGAAGATCATACAGTCATCTTTAACATCTAACCCTGGTGAGCCAATTTTTTTAAGGCCTATCCTGATCTTAATAACAGAGATAAGATTTAAAACCTCTTTTGGCAAGGGTCCAAACCTATCTTCAATTTCCTGTACCATCTCCTTTAATTCATGTTTCCCCTTAATGGCGGATAAGCGTCTGTATATATCCAGCCTGACATCACTCTCCTTAATATAGCTGTGAGGAATAAAAACTGGTAAATCAGTGTTTATCTCAGGAAATATCTCCTCTTGCCACACCTCTCCCTTGAGTTCTGCAACTGCCTGTTCTATTAGTTTTAGATACAGTTCATATCCGATAGCCTTGATATGCCCTGATTGAGAGAAACCAAGTATGTTTCCACCTCCCCTTATCCTTAAATCATTTAAGGCAATATTGACCCCTGAGCCTAAGTAAGAAAAATCCATCAAGACCTTTAGTCTTTTTTGGGCATCTCGTGTCAAATGAGAGACATCTGAAATCAGGAGATATGCATAGGCCTTCACATTAGACCTACCGACTCTTCCCCTGAGCTGATAGATCTCAGCCAGCCCAAAGCGATCTGCCTTATTAATAATTATCGTATTTGCTGAAGGTATATCCAGACCTGAATCTATTATAGTGGTGCATACAAGGACATCTGTCTCCCTGGCCAAGAATTTAATCATTGCCTTCTCTAAATACCTCTCCTTCATCTGACCATGGGCAATGCCAATCCTTGCTCTGGGAACAAGCCTGCTTAGTGTATCTGCCATTATCTCAATAGTTTGAACCCGATTGTGAACAAAAAAGATCTGTCCCCCTCTCTCTAATTCCTTTTCTATTGCATGAGATATAATATCTTCATCAAATCTGGACACATATGTCTGAATAGAGAGCCTGCCAGCAGGTGGAGTTTTAATGATACTCAGATCTCTGACCCCCATCAATGACATATGAAGGCTCCTTGGAATAGGTGTAGCTGTCATTGCAATAATATCAACGGAATTCCGATATTTTTTTAATTTTTCCTTGTCTTTAACACCAAAACGCTGTTCCTCATCAATCACAAATAGGCCCAGATCTTTAAATATAACATCATCAGAGAGGATTCTATGGGTACCAATAATAATATCAATCTTCCCCAAAGATAAATCACCTATTACACTTTTTTGCTCTGGCTTTGAAACGAAACGACTCATGACAGCAATCCTGAAAGGATAAGAATCAAAGCGTTTTGAGAAAGTCTGGTAATGCTGCTCAGCTAATACGGTGGTAGGTGAAAGGACAGCTACCTGTTTTCCATCCATAATAGCCTTAAAAGCAGCTCTCATAGCTACCTCTGTTTTACCAAAACCTACATCACCACAAATGAGCCGATCCATTGGCCTGTCTGACTCCATATCAGAGAGCACATCGTCAATAACCTTGGTTTGATCTGGAGTTTCCTCATAATCAAAATTTGCCTCAAATTCCCTATAGTAATTATCTGGTTTTGAAAAGGAAAAACCCCTGAGGAGCTTTCTCATGGCATAGATTTTAACAAGGTCTTTGGCTATCTCTTCTATTGCCCTTCTGGCCTTCTTTTTCGCTAAAGGCCATGATCTTCCACCAAGCCTGTCTAATTGAGGATTATCTTCATCTAAACCAAGATATTTCTGGATAATGTTTATCCTATCTGCCGGAATATAAAGCCTGTCGCTTCCAGCATATTCAATAATTACAAAATCTCTAATCCTGCTGTTGATCTCCATCTTTAAAAGCCCGCCATAGCGCCCGATCCCATGATCCTGGTGAACAACCAGATCACCTGCCTGTAATTGGCTAAATCCTGTCCATGGAATGGCCTGAACTGCGTCTCCCTTTTTTCTCCTTTTCCCTCCTCTTTTTTCTCCGAAGATCTCATCTTCTGTAATGATGATCAGGTTTGAGGCAGTAAATCTCAATCCTTGAGAGAGGTATCCCAAACAGATGTATAGCCCTCTTTTCCTTTTAATCCGTGACCAATCAGGGAATATTTCTTTGACACTGATTTGATAATTGAGCAGGATTTCCTTTAGGCGTCCTGCCTGCTGTGGTGTCCTGCATACGAGTACAATCTGATTTCCCTCATCAATCCATGTCTTAACCTTAACTGCGAGAGGGGTGAGTGAGACCTTTGGATGAGTGATATCCCGAGATTCATATTCCATGTCTGGCATTACTGATTCCTTGAAATCTACTGCCAGACCCTCCTTTTTAAAAGTGCTGTCGATAGCAAAATCGGAAAAAGAAATTTTTTGATATCCAGCAATGGAGACTTTCAGTTCTTGTATCTCGAGAAAGTTATTATCAGTTTGAGGAAAGGGTTTTCCTTTCTCTAAGCACTCATCCCTAAATCTTGCTGTTTCGTTATTAAGCTTTTCTAAGATAGACCTGGCTCTCTCTATAAAAGTATCTGATTGGGTAACGCAAATATGACCTTCTTTGGGAAGATAGTTAAAGATGGAATCAAGAGAGGAGTAGAAATGGTGCAGCCATGCCTCAATCCCTGGAAAATTCCCACCTGATTCCAAAGTCGATGGAAGTCTGCCCATTGATCGTGCCCTTGTAATGTTTGAAGGTCCCAGAATGATTTCATTCGCAGGCAGAATAATGAGCTCTTTCAAATCAAATTTGGATCTTTGATTGACTGGATTAAAGAGTCTTATGGATTCCACAGTGTTTCCCCAGAATTCAATCCTCACTGCTGAATCATATAAGGGCGCATATAGATCGATAACACCACCTCTTACAGCAAAATCACCTCTCTCCTCCACTAATGAGGTTCGAAGATAACCAAAACTTATCAACTTTTTTATCAAATCATCCCTGTCAATCTCCTCGTTAATAGCGATATAGTCAACCGAGTTAAGAAGGATCTTTTTTGGCAAAAGACGACTCATAAGGGCCTCTAATGATGTAACCACAACCGCATCTCGCACGGTTGAAAGAGCGTAAAGCGCCTCTATCCTCTGGCTTACCAATTCTTTTGGTGGACTCAATCCGGTGAGTGGAGATACATCATAGGAAGGAAAGAGGAATAGTCTCCTCAGGTCTGGCAAAGCTCCATTATTCTGGTTGGAAAGAAAAAAATCCAGATCTTTGTAAAATTTTTCGGATTCCTCAGAGTTAGGAAGAACTATTAAGAAAGGATGGTCTCCTTCGATAAGAAGCTGGGATAATAGGTAGGCCAACGCAGAGCCAGTGATGCCAGTCACCTTTATAGGCCTTATCTCATCCTTTATTCCCTTCTTCAATATACTCAGATTATCTCTTTTATCTGACATTATTTGTGTTTGTTGGGTTTGTTGTGTTTTTTGAGTTTGTTGGGTTCACACCTAAAAATGGAAAGTCAGTTGTCAGTGGCCCGTAGTCCATTGCAACAGACAACAAACAACGGACAACAAGCATTAATTATATGTATTAGCCAATTCCTCAGCCATCCTTTTCTTTTCCTCTAAATCTGTTGTCCGGTAAAGGATCAACATCTCATTTTGGCTTGGACCAGCACCTTGATATGTAGCAACGCCATGAAGCCCTGCCACCCAATTTTGGATAAACTTTGCAATCCTCATCCTCTTTTTCGCACTTACAGCAGATTTAAGATATTTAGAAACATATTCCCTTATCTCTGGATTTTCCAGCTCCATCTCACCTGGCATAGTAACTGCTATTCCACCTGCTATATCCCCTGCAAGGGCAATTACCTCCCAGAAGCCATCATTGGTATCTAGTTTTGCAAGATTACTCATTGCCTCATCCGGCATAAAGACACCGGAACCAACTGGCTCTTCCTTTCCCATGTGCGCAGCAGCAATAGCACATGCCAGTGATGTATTGTTTAACTTTATCATCCTGGTTATCTTATCTACAATATGTGATGCCTTTGAAATACCATTATATTCTGCAATAAGCTGAGTTGCCCCAATTATCAGATCCATAAAACCTACCTTGCAAGCACCACCACAGTTCATTCTGTGGGTCTTTGCAAATCTCCTGATAAACTTTTGCGTATATTCAATCTCACCGCACATGAATACCCTCTCCCAAGGGACAAATACCCTATCAAGGACTATGAGGCATGTCTCCCTCTGCCCATATATAGGATTCCCTACATAACGTATATCATCTGCATACTCCCTTTCTACACTATACGGATTGTACTGGCCTATATATGTTATTCCTTCAGACCCATTTGGTACGGCAAATGCGAGGGCATAATCTTCTTCTCCTCTCCTGCAGGAAAGGCCAGGAAGTATAAGGTTTTCATCGGCTGCATATCCAGCAGTAGTATGCTGCTTTGCCCCGCTAACAATAATGCCGTCTGATTTTTTTTCCACGACATGTACATAGGAATCGGGATCCTGATCAAGGGGTCTTTTGCTCCTATCACCCTTTGTATCAGTAACAGATCCACTCACTACCATGTCCTCTCTCTGAGCATGCTTGAGGTATTCCGTAAATCTTTTATAATACTCCGTTCCTTTATCTTTATCTATCTCCCATGTTGTGGCTTGCCAGGCCTGGAAGCATCTCATTTCCGGGACAGCGGTAGTTACATGTCCCTAACTTTTGGCTGCTCAAGCGGGCCATCTCCAGGCGTTTCTCAAGATCTTGAGTGCTCTGATGGATATGCAGGCTTCTGCTGATAGTTTCACCTGTAAGATGAGACTTTGCTGTCATAATATCATCATATTGAGGATCCAGGGTGAGTTCATAGACCTTTGCTGTTGCCTCAATAACCCCCTTTGTAATTGGATGATCAGCCAGTTTCTCAACCCTTTTCCCCCCTATAAAAAGCCTCGGTTTCAGTTTGGAAATTCTTTCTCGATATTCATTGACTGTTTTTATGGCCATTTTTACTCCTCTAATTAATTTTATTTATCTTTCATAAAAAAAAGAAATATAGATGAGCATATATTACCGGTCAAGTGATTAAAGAGGTTATTATGAAATTACCAGCATAAAGCCCCCAGGGGACTGGAAACATTCCCTTGGGGGCTTTTACATCTTATCCCCATGCATGCGATCAAATCTTTATTACTGCCTCATCTCAAGGAAATACCTCCCTTTTTTATAGAATAAATGGGATCAACATATTCTCTTAGGCTCACAATACTACACTATTCTTCCACAAGTTGTTGCTGGGTGAGATCAGTTACTTCTCTCTCTGATAGCTGAGACTTACTAAAGTCTAGTAAAACCGATTTTGCTCCAAAGCTCACTGCCAATGTTTCCATTGTCTGCCGAGCGGATTTTTCAATCTCTGAGCTTAATTGTTTTATCAACTCATCTGCCATTGAGGATGCCTGCATTTTGGCCTCATCCTTTAACTGATTCTTATCATCTTCATAGATAATCTGTTGAGTATTACTACGTTGAAAAATGAGGCCAACCCTTTACTGCTAACATAACTTTTATGTTTTTTCTTTTGACACACAATCCCTTCTCTCCTATACTTTTTCTACTCCGTAAAAATCCAAAAAATGAGATCATTGGCAAGATTGAGTACTTGAAGGAACTTGGAGAACGCATCCTGTCCCATTATCAGGACTAAGTCATTTAACGAGATAACACATTGAATGAATAGAGTTTATGCAATTTTGCCAGAATACCCCGTGCTGTGCACGGGGATGAATGGCTCCCTCTTCAGGGTCTTGGTGTTGATGCCCCGCCCTGTGGGCGGGGTTATTTATTTGTAATAGCTCAATAAATAGGGGCAACATTTTCGTACACCATCTTTCTGGAT
>Ga0233412_10001157_pt1 | contig 14208 bp, 9 predicted proteins | sample Na_anoxic_4_MG_FD_180667 | JGI IMG/M metagenome (GOLD analysis project Ga0233412, IMG submission 180667) | Seawater microbial communities from Saanich Inlet, British Columbia, Canada - Na_anoxic_4_MG | ecosystem: Environmental > Aquatic > Marine > Inlet | place: Canada: British Columbia...
AACAAGTACATTACGCAAAAGTACCTACTTGGGACGGAAATAGAAAAGGTTATGACATATACACAATACCTCAACCAGTACCTGTCGATGTAACATATGATGTTAAAATAGTTTGCAATAGAATGAGAGAGTTAAATCAATTCAATAAAGTTGCTTTGCAAAAATTCACATCTAGACAAGCGTACACGTACGTAAAAGGACACTACATACCAATTATTATGGAATCTATAGGTGACGAGTCAGTTATAGATACTGAGGAAAGAAGATACTACCAACAAAACTACCAATTTCAACTACAGGGATTTTTAATTGATGAGGAGGAGTTTGAGGTTACCCCAGCTGTTAGTAGAACTGTACTACTAATGAACGGTGAAAAAACCAATACAAGAAAAAAAGATAGTAGTAAGGTTAATCACAAAATTAAATTTGATTCAGTTACAACAGCAACAACAAGGAGTTATAATTACAAAACTAATATAAATTTAGCTAGAACAGAAAATGTTAAAACAGTAGAGTTCAGAATTAATAACATTATATTAACAGAACCAGTAATGGTTAATCCTGGTGACACGGTAAGTATCACCATTGTTAAGTCAACTAATACGGCATCTGCATATATTATAATAACAGAAACCTTGGTAAGATAAAATTATTCGAAATAGATGTCCTTAGAAGATTTACAAGTATCCTTTATCAATAATTCAATAAAAGCAAACATCTTAAGTCCACGTTTTTTACAATATTCCTTTAGTAAGCTGTGAGACTCCACACTTATCTTAATGTTTTTTATTTCTTTTTGTTTTTTATTGTTTGCCTTCATACAGAGGGTGTTTTACTATAATTATTGTAAAAGATGAAAATAGTATGAATTTTTTCATACCTAATGTATTTATACATTCAATTGCCAAAACTTTTGGGTTTAGATTAGGTATTTATTATAAAATACAGAATAATAACAACTTTAAAAAATAACAAAAATGGCAGACGGTAATAAAGTATTTGTTTCTCCTGGTGTATATACATCAGAGAAAGATTTAACATTTGTAGCACAAAGTGTTGGGGTTACAACATTAGGGTTGGTCGGTGAGGCATTAAAAGGGCCAGCTTTCGAACCAATCTTCATTCAATCATACGACGATTTTATAACTCGTTTTGGGGGTACTTCACCAACAAAATATGTAGATTCACAAATACCTAAATACGAACTAGGGTATATTGCTAAATCATACCTAAGTCAATCAAACCAATTATTCGTAACAAGGGTGTTAGGTCTTAGTGGTTTTGACGCGGGACCATCTTGGTCTATTAAAACTTTAGGTAGTTTAGACTCTTCACAATTTAGTGTAAGTACTGGTGGTACGGTTGGTAATACTACTACAACATCAGCATATACAGCTTACTTTGATATTTTTGTACCAATTACAGGAAGTAGTGGTACGGCTTTAGGTTCTACAGTATATTCAGACGCAACACTAACCACAGTCCTTACATTACCAGGAGTACTAGACCCTTCATTCGCAACTTCTACAGTAACATTAAATAACGGCTCAACACTACCAACATTTAACAATGACTTAATATCTTGGGTGAAAGCTACTGTTACAAATACAACACACCTTTATAACGCTTCTTGTTCAGCTACTACTGGAACTTGTTTTGCATATAACGGAGGAATTTACCAATATGGATGTGTGACAACATCTGGAACTTCAGTAGCAACTGGAGCTACTAGTGGTTACACACAACCAGTAACAATAACAAATAGATTAGATACATTATGTACTGATTATACATCATATAAAAATGACGCTTGGTACTATGGACTATTCCAATACTCAAATAGTGATTGTTGTAGTGGAGGAACCTATAGTGGTGTGTCGTATCAACTATATCACGGAACAGCTTCCGCAGATACAATAAATGCATCTGCTGGTGGTACTGCTTATTCAGGAGCAACAGGTCAAACAGGACCATTATCACTTAAAAATTCTGGTACCACAACTTATTCTGCTACATGTGCAATAAACGTAGAATATTATAATAATGTCCCAGCTTATGATGAATATGATGGGATAGTGGTCGCAACATTAAGGTCTAGGGGTCTAAGTACTACAGGTTCTGGAGGACCAAAATATGAGGTTACGGGTAACACAGTATCTTTTGATTGTACTGGAACATATGCTGACGTATTAGAAGACCCATTTAAACCATTTGGGGTTAGTGCTACTACAGCAGCTGGAAACGTATACACATTTAAAACATCCATGTCTAACACATCTAAAGATTATGTTTCTAAAGTATTTGGACTTAGTCCTTTTGATAAGAAAAAGGAAGATGTTCCTTTGTTTATTGAAGAGGCTTATCCTGTATTGTTAAAAGATATCTGGAATAAAGGTAAAGTTAGGGGGTTACAATGTTGTTTAACATACCTTCCATCAGCGAGAGCAGCAACAAATACTAACACAATTGCATGGAAAATGAATCAGTGGAAAACACCAGAAACTCCATGGGTTGTATCAGAATTACAAGGTACCGACGTATTTAGATTATTTAAATCCGTTTCTATATCTGATGGTACATCAGCAAATAGAGAAATAAAAATATCTTTCGCTAACCTGTCTTTTGAAAGAGGTGAGTTCGATATTTTAGTTAGAGATTTTTATGATAGTGATGCAGCACCTAACGTACTAGAAAAATTTACTAGATGTAGTATGGACCCAACTAAAGTTTCTTTTGTAGGTAGAAAAGTTGGTACGTCTACTGGTGAATTCGAATTAAAATCTAAATATATTATGTTGTATTTGGGTGAGGGTGTCTTAGATGGTACTTTTGTAGGTTCTTTACCTTGTGGGTTTGAAGGTTATAGATTTAGAACTTATAGCTGTTCTTTAAATCCATTTATTAGTTATAAAACAAAATACTTTACTCCAGGTGAAACAGTTTATGACCCACCATTCGGTTCAGGTGCGGGTAATAATAAAGTTTTAAGTGGTGGTGATAAATTATCTAAAACTTATTTAGGGATAACTAATTCTACTGGAGGTGGTTATGATAACGACTTCTTTGATTATAAGTCACAACAACCACCAACAGCTATATGTACAGGAACTGAAGGTACTGATTGGTCTACAATAACACAAGGTTTCCATATGGATTCAGGAGCTACAGTTATTAGAGGTGGTGTAGGTACTTACTTAGATTGGACAGGAACAACATTAAATGGAAAATCGGTTTTCCAATGTGGTGTAACGTCATTCCGTAAAGAACCAACATTAAGTACTGACCCATATAAAAAGTTAAGAGCACGTAAATGGACGGTAATTCCACATGGTGGTTTTGATGGTTGGGACATATATAGAAAAACTAGGTCTAATACGGATGATTACAGAATGGGTCTAACCGGATTCTTAAACGGTGTTTGTACAACAACAGAATTTCCGACAGCAACTGGAGACGGGTCATTTAAGAAACTAAGTAGTGTTGAAGCAAATACAGATTATTTTGCGTACTTAAGAGCCATTAATACATTTAGTAATCCTGAAGCTGTGGACATTAATGTGTTCGCTACACCAGGTATCAATTATGTAGATAATTTAGGTTTGGTTAATGAGACTATTGATATGGTTGAGGATGATAGAGCTGATTCACTATATGTAACTACTACACCAGATTATAATATGTTTGTAAAAAACACAACTGACACTCTTAATATGGTGAGTCCAGAGGAAGCAGTAGACGGTATAGAAGATTCTTTAATAGATTCTAACTATACAGCAACTTACTACCCTTGGATACAGGTAAGAGATACAGCAAACAATAAACAAATTTTTATCCCACCAACAGCTGAGGTTATGAGAAATATAGCTTTAACAGATAACACTTCATTCCCTTGGTTTGCATCGGCTGGTTACACTAGAGGGGTTGTAAACGCTGTAAAAGCTAGAAAGAAGTTAACTTTAGATGAGAGAGATACTCTATATGTCGGTAGACTTAACCCTATCGCAACTTTTAGTGATGTTGGACCAATTATTTGGGGTAATAAAACACTGCAACTTAAAGAGTCGGCTTTAGATAGAATTAATGTTAGAAGGTTGTTATTACAAACAAGAAAATTAATATCAGCTGTATCAGTAAGATTAATCTTTGAACAAAACGATGATATAGTAAGACAGCAATTCTTAGACCTAGTAAATCCGATTCTAGATTCAATTAGAAGAGATAGAGGTTTAACAGACTTTAGAGTGGTAATGTCAAGTGACCCAGAAGAAATAGATAGAAATGAAATGAGTGGTAAAATATACATCAAACCAACCAGAGCATTAGAGTATATATTTGTTGAGTTCTTGGTAACACCTACAGGGGCATCATTTGAAGATATTTAGAATAATTATAATATGAATGAGGATTTTTTTCCTCATTCATATTTAAAGTATATTTATAAACAAAAGAGAACATGAAATTTAATAAAAAATTATTGAGTGAAACTATTAAGACACAATTAAGTGGTAAACAAACTTTTACCTCTGGAAAAAAACAAAATGTTATTATTAGTGAAGAGCAATTAGAAAGGTTGTTGGAAAAAGTAAACAACCCAATTATGATAGAATCAGTTATTAGTGAAACGTTTAAAGTTATTCGTGAAGCTATAGTAAAAGAAAATCTAGATTTAAATATTGAGGATTATAGTGATACTATTATGGAGCAGGGACAATACGATAGAAATCCTGGTGTTGCTGCTGCTGAAGGTATAGAAAATATTATTAATGGTGTCAAAAAAGCTTATGACATGATTAAAGATGGTGATACTAGAAAAAAATTAGCTAACTCTATAACTAAATTAGGTAATTTTATGACGTATACAGCAGAACTTATAGGTTCGGGTCAAGCACAAAGAGGGGCAAGAAGTTATGATGAAGTTTCTGACGAATTACCTTACCCAGAATTAGAGGAGGATATGCATGTTGAGGAAATGGATGAAGGTGCAAAACCAGATTTCTTAGACCTAGATAAGGATGGTAATAAAAAAGAATCTATGAAAAAAGCCGCTAAAGATATGAAAGAAGATTCTGGTCACGATGAAGCTATGAATTATGGTAGAGATGAAGGTCATGACGACAAAGAACTTTATGATTTAAAACATGGTGGTGGAAGTGAAGACCATATTGAGGATTTAGAAGATGATATGCATTACGACCATATTCATGATTCTGAAAATATAGAAGAGTCTAAAGAAGATGAAAAAGAAAGGTTAATCCAGGAAGACATCAAAAAAATGAAACAGGTTATTAAACCTATATCTAGAATTTAAATAAAAAAGGTCCATAAGGACCTTTTTTTATGTATTAATTTTCGTCAGGAAGTAATTTACCACCATTAAGTAATATCAGAATAGCAATATAAGGAGCCAAAAAAGGAGCTTTTAATGTATGAATCAACACATAGAGAGTATACCAACCACCAGAAGGAATACCATCCCTCTTACTTTCAAATAAAATATAAGACTTTCTAATTTCGTCTGAGTTAATTATTAAGAAAAATATCATTAGTATTTCGGAACAAACTAAATAAGGGATTAAAATTTCTGTTATTGTCATAATTTATTTTTTTAGTGGTTAATACTCTATTATATATACGAATTAATTTGTGGTTAAGTTACAGTGTGATTAATTCTATTACAAAGATAAATAAAAAATACGAATTAACCAAATGAAATAGTATTTATATTATATGAAACAAAGAATAATAATTAATGAAAGACAAGTTAAATGGATATCTAAATTACTAGAACAAAATAGTAGTGACGATTCTATTTTAAGAGCTTATTCTTTTGATTGGGATGATAATATAGTTAGTATGCCTACCATGATTAGGATGCTTAAGTATGAAAATGGTGAATGGAAACCAAAAATGGTCTCAACCGAAGAATTTTCAAAAGTTAGAAATGATAAAGATTATAAATTAGATGATGATGCTTTTTATAATTTTAGGGAAGAAAAAGAATTTATAAAAGATTTAAAAAAAGCAATAGAAGACAAATCTTTCGCTCCATCATTTAATAAATTTAAAGAAGCTTTAATATACGCAAATCCAATATCCATTATAACCGCTAGAGGGCACCAACCAATAACTTTAAGAAAAGGTATGGATTTGGTTATATCTAGAACATTTGATGAAAATGAATTATCTAATATGTTAAGTAATATACAATCATCATATCCGGAAACTAAATATTTAACACCAGATAAAGTTTTAGAAATTTATTTAGACGATATAGACTACCACCCAGTTTCTTCTGTGGAGTTTGCTGACAGGTTTGGTTTAGAACATGGTTCAGCTATAAACCCAGAAAAAAATAAAAAAATAGCTTTTAGGGATTATGTAGAAAAGGTTATAGAGGGAGCAGATAAAATGGTAAACTCAAAATACAATAAACTATCTGTGGGGTTTAGTGATGATGATTTAGGTAATGTAAATGCAATGGTAGACTATATTAAAGATGAATTACAACACGAGTTTCCAGAAATGAGCTTTATAGTTTATGATACATCAGAAGGTGGATATGGAAAAATTATAATTAAGAAGAGGTAAATACTCATTTTTTACCATAACCGTATATTTATAATAAAAGGATTTTAATCCTATTAGTAAAAAAAATAACAATTAAAAAAAAATAAAACACAATGGCTGACTTGTTAATGAAAATGCCCGTACCTTACGAACCTAAAAAGAAAAATAGGTTTATCTTAAGATTCGACTCATCTTTAGGTATTAATGAATGGTATGTGGAAAGTACATCTAGACCACAAATTACTATAAATTCAGTAGAAGTTCCCTTCTTAAACACCTCAACATATGTTGCTGGTAGATTCACTTGGGGTACTATTAATGTTACGTTTAGAGACCCTATAGGTCCTTCAGCAGCACAAGCACTTATGGAGTGGGTAAGAATGCATTCAGAGTCAGTTACAGGTAGAATGGGTTATGCCGCAGGATATAAGAAGAATATAGATTTAGAAATGCTAGACCCAACAGGTGTTGTGGTGGAAAAATGGATAATGCAAGGAACGTTCCTTACAGATGTTAATTTTAACGATTTAGGTTATAGTGATGATGGTTTAGCTACAATATCAGCTACATTAAGACCAGATAGATGTATCTTAGTTTATTAATAAAAAATACATAAATTTTATAAAAGCCCTTTTGTTAGGGCTTTTTTATTGCGAATAGACTTGACTTTAATTATATAATTTAGAATGCTTATAGCGCGAACTATTTAAATAAAGAAAATTAAACATATAGGTATTTACAATTATAACATATATATTAAATTATAAGCTATGCAAGAACAACTAGGACAACCAACAGAAACTATACTACCATATGATATGGTATCACTACCGTCACAAGGTATTTTTTATGGTACAAATAAAAAAAGTGTTAAAGTAACCTACTTAAATGCTTCTGATGAAAATTTATTATCTACCCCATCTATGATTGGTAGTGCTAACTTAGTTAATAGTTTGTTAGAAAGAAAAATATTGGATAAGGATGTTCGTGTTGACGAGTTAGCTGATTGTGACAAAGAAGCTATATTAATTTTCTTACGTAATACTGCTTTTGGTTCAGACTATACTGTAAAACTTAAGGACCCAAAAACTAAAGAGGAGTTTGAAACAACTATAGACTTATCGATTTTAAAAACCAAGGATATTGGTGTTGAGTTAGACGATAATGGTGAGTTTGAACATTACCTAGAAGTATCGAAAAAGAAATGTAGACTAACACTAATTTCACCTAAAATAGAAAAAGACTTACAAAAAATTAACGAAACGTATAAAGACCACCCTATTAACCCATATATAACAAAACAACTAGAAATGGTGGTAAAAGAAATAGATGGTGTTAGAGACCCTATGACACTATCACAAACTATACAAATAATGCCTATCAAAGATTCTCAAGGAATTAGAAAAGTTGTTAGGGAAAACGCACCGGAACTAGACTTAAATATAAGCGTTAAAACACCGTCCAACCAGGAGATTGGAGCTCGTATAGCCTTTGGAGTTGAGTTTTTTCGTCCTTTCTACGGCATATAGGAATGCCCTCTTACAAGAGTTTTACTACCTTATGAGACACTTACATATACCTTGGAGTGACATACTTGTTATGCCAACATTTGAAAGAAGATTTTATGTTAATTTCTTAACTGAAGAGTTTAATAAGAAAAATGAAGCAATAGAACAAGCAAATAACAAAAGGAAATCCTCATACTAACTATTTATAATAAACAGAATTATTATGATTAGTTTGTTAAAACAGTTATCCATTGAACGTATTTTATCGGGAGCTAAAGCTTATTTAGCTTCACACCCCGAACTAGGCGTGCCATTGGGGATTTTTAATACTAAAGACGAACCAACCCACCAAGACCGAGTTAACTCAATAAAACGATATGGTAAGAAAGGTAACTCACAATCATATAAATTAGCTTTATTATTAGGGATAGAAAACCCATTACCATCATATCTAGCTGACCCTGCATTAGAAAAAAGAATTTCAGACCTAGAAGATGAAAATGAAAGATTAAAAGACTATCTTGGTAATGAAAGTAAAAAAACAAGAGTTAGTAGTGGTGGTGGGTTAAATGCTAAATTCTTCCAGACACTAGAAGAAATTAACAAAGAACGTGCTCCTATGTCCGACATGTCTGTGGGTGATATCCAACAGATAAGTAATATGATAAGTGATATGAGGAAGGGGTCAGTAAATCTTGAACAGAACATGGGTAAAGTATTAGACCTAGTTGCCTATGAAGACACACTAAGACTAGACCTATCAAAATCAATAGGGTTATCAAATGCCCAACTAATAGACCAAATAGAGTTAATTAATCAAGCAGCAACTGAGGGTGCTGAATTCGGATTAAGAGCAAATGAGTTATTGGCCACTTTTAAGGCCATGACACAAGAAATCGGTAGAAATTTATATATTTCACCAGAGGTAATGAAAAGAACAGCTTTACTAACTAAAACACTTGATGGTTTTGACGCTGCTAAGTTTGCTGAGGCTTTTGATACTGTAGGTATGTCATTAGATGATGCTGTTGGTGGTATTGATGATGCTGACGGAGCCCTTACCCAGGTAATACAAACAGGCCAAGAAATGGGGGCTACTATGGAACAATTTTTAGGCGACGTTACTAGTAATATAAAATTAATTAATACTTATGGGTTTGAAAGTGGGGTAGAAGGACTATCTAGGATGGTTGTTCGTTCACAAACACTAGGTTTGGAAATGTCTACAGTAACTGGTATGGCTGAAAAATTCTTAGACCCTGAAGGTGCGATAGACTTTGCAGCTAGAATGCAGGTAATTGGTGGTGCGGTAGGTGACTTAGCTGACCCATTTAAGTTAATGTATATGGCCACCAACGACTTAGAAGGACTACAAGACGCTATTGTAGATACCGCTGCCGCAGCTGTAACCTTCGACAAAGAAAAAAATTCATTTGTTATATCACCAGAATCAAGAAGACAATTAAGAGACCAAGCGGAAGCTATGGGGATGAGTTATCAAGAATTAGCGGATACAGCTGTAAAATCTGCTAGAAGAGCAGCAGTATTTTCTGAATTAGAATTTGTCGGTGATATGTCAGAAAATGATAAAGAATTAATAGCCTCAATGGCTAAAATTGGTGAAGGTGGTACAGCACAAGTAAAAATACCTGGAATTGAAGAGATGGTGGATGTTGCTAATGTGACTGACGAACAAATGGAATTGTTAAGGAAAGAAGGTATGTCTGACACTGACATATATAAACAACAACTTACGGTAGCAGAAAAAAGTGAACAAGGTTTAGCTCGTATTGAAGCAGCAGCTAGAGTCCAGATAAGGTTAATGGGTGGTAAGTCTACAGATGTTGATGCTCAGACAGCATCACAAATGTTAGCCTCAACAATACCAACAACTAACCAAATATCACCAGCACAACAGAAAGAATTTGAAAAAAGGTCGATTGATATTGAAAACCTAGAAAATAAAACTTCTAAGACCTCAGCAGAAGAAGATTTATTAGAAAAGTTAAAGAAAGAACAAGAAAGTGAAAGAAACAAAGTAATAAACTCTTTTAGTGGTAAATTTAAAGATACTGTTACCGACATGTTCGCAAACGCGACACAATTAAACGACGCAATTATTTCTCCAGATGGTGAGGTTAGAAAAACTAAAGCTGGTGATTTTATTGTTACTGGGACACAAATGGATGCAGGACAAGGGATAAACGCTTTAGAATCAGCATTAACAAGTCAACAAGGTGTAGGTGGAGGTAACCAAACACTACAGGTAGGTGGTACAATAACAGTACAAGGTGAAGGTGAATCCGCTAAAATTGATGCAAGAACCTTTATGGACGCATTTAGTAAACTACCTTCAGGTAATAAACAAGACATGTATTCACAATTAAACAGTGTTTAAATTAAAATAATATGGCTATAGGTACAAATACGGGAATTAAAAGTGCGGGAACACTAGGTCCATGGAAACCAACTCCAGCATCCACAGAAGCTTTAAGAATTTTTTTATTGGGTAAAAATTTACAAAGTTCTTACTTGGCTGATGGCAATCCTGTACCACCACCATTTGGGGTGCAACAACCAGGAAATGAAATAATAAGTCAAACTGTTGAACAGTCAGTTATAAACCAAGAAACTGTTGAGTCTTCAGGTGAGTATTGGAAGGGTGTTAGTTTTTTAGATAATAGATATGGGCCAGCAGGGGGTTATAAAGATATACTAACAATAAACACAAATAAATTATTTACCGAAACACACCTTGAGTATGTAACACCTAACACACTACAACCGATAGGGTTTACACTTTCTTGTTATGGTACTTACGAATTATATACTGGTCAGAACACTATTGTTGGTTCAGACAGTCCGTTAATGTTAGCAGCTTTACCAATACTACAACTAAATCTTTCAGAAAATCAAACTTTTAATATTTCAGACAATGAAAATGGAAATAATATTAGTATAAGTCCCGGACTAACTTATTTAAAAGGTGAAGATTACCTAAATAGATTGTCGGGTAATTACGACGGAACTTCAGAAATAAGTGGGCAATACCAAAACCTACCATTTGTACCAGACATAAATCAACTAAAACTAAACGGAGTTAATTATGCGGGAGTAACCGATAATATAACAGCAACGGTAAACGCCATATCTTCATACTTTAATAATGGTAATAATATACCACAAAATGATTTATCTGTACCAAACCCAAGTGATAATTTTATAACACACATGGGTGTACAACAACAACAAAGTCTATTTCAAGACAATCTAGTGTATAACCAATATAGACCTGACTATAGCAGAGTACAATTAGACCCAAGTGTAACCAACGTAACACCATATTATTATGTTGGCTCTAAGAGTACAGAACCATCTAACATAGAAAGTCCAAGTAATGCCACACCAACAGATAAATTTGGTAGAAAAACTAAATCATTAGTTTATGGTCCAGGAGCTGTAGCTAAAGAATTGGAAACAGTTAATGGTGTCGCTTTGTGGAAAAAATATAATTTTGGTTTAGAAGGTAAAGCGTATACCGATGGTGGTGGTTTAGCTGGTGGTTTTACCTGGTTTGGTAGTACTTCTCTAGCTTCTGTTAATGCACCTTCAGGTATGTTGTATAGTAGGTCATTTAATAAACCTAAAAGGGTTGGTGGTATTTTAGACCAAACACAAAAATTAATAGATTCAGCTCCATTAATGGGTGGTGCAAAAAGAAAACACGCTGGACACGCAATAGACCAGACATCAAAAATATTTAACGATGGGTATAAAAACATATCAAAAGGTAGTGGGGCAAAATTTATAGACAAAGGTATTTTTGGTGGTGTTGGTCCAACAGAGTTTTGTAGAACATGGACTAAGGACAACCCATATTATAAATTTAGTAACCTACAAAAAAGTGAAGGGTTATTAAGGGGTAATCCAGACTCTGTACTATCTAACACCTATAACTTAAATATAGCACCAAATATGGGCCAAAATGTTGATACTGATGGGGTTAAAAAATATATGTTTTCTATAGAAAATTTAGCTTGGAGAGGTGCACCAGAATTAGATTCTTTACCAGCTTCTGAAAAAGGACCTAATGGTGGTAGAGTTATGTGGTTTCCACCATATGATATTAACGTAGGAGACACCAACTCCGCTCAATGGAACTCAGTATCTTTTTTAGGTAGACCTGAGCCTATTTACACGTATAACTACACAGAAAGAATTGGTACCTTAAGTTTTAAAATAGTAGTTGACCACTCATCTATAATGGATGTTATAGCCTCAAAAGAATTAGAAAAAGTTCCAGACACAACCGCGGATGCAATACTAGAATCTTTTATAGTTGGATGTCAAAAATTTGACATATATGAATTAGCTGAAAAGTACGGAAACTTACTATCGGCTGTAGATTTGGAAGTAATACAAAATTCTGTAGAAATACCGGACAATAGTATCGTTAATCAAATGGTAAATGATGGGGACACTATAAGTTCCGACCAATCTGTAGCAGCCCCTATAAACAGTGACCAATCTGATGGTGTTAGTTTGGATAACGATACTGGTACAGCAACAACACCAGCACCATCCACAGTGGCAAATAATTTTTACAAAAAAGCTGTTGGTGGGTCAGTTAACGCTAAAAGACTTATAGCTAATTTAATGAAAGAAGAAAATTACTTTAAACATTTAGAAGAAAATGAAGAGTTTGTTTACGATTCATTAAAAAGACAATTAAAATATTTTCACCCATCATTCCATTCTATGACACCAGAAGGGTTAAATAATAGATTGTCATTCTTATTACAATGTACAAGACCAGGAAGAACCATACCAACAGAAACAGAAGGTGGGTCACAAGATATTGACGCTGAAAACACAGCTTTTGGAGCACCACCTATATGTGTTCTTAGGTTAGGTGATTTTTACCACACAAAAATAGCTATAGATTCTGTAAGTTTTAGTTACGAACCATTAATTTTTGATTTAAATCCAGAAGGTATAGGTGTACAACCTATGATAGCAAACGTTTCTATGAACTTTAAATATATTGGTGGACAAGGTTTAGAAAAACCAGTTTCAGAACTACAAAATGCATTATCCAATAATTTCTTTGCAAACACAGAAGTATATAACGAAAATAGTGTTACTGACACAAAATTAGTGTTACAAAGTGAAAATGCTCAAGCAGCCGTACTAGACGGAATAACTCAAGCAAATAGCATATTTATAGACGAGTTTGATAATTTAAATAATGTTGACGGTCAAACAAGTGGTGAATTAAATTAATTATGGCAAATGAAATAAAATACAAAAATTTATTAAATTCTTTTGTGGACTACTCTAACGCCTACGCTTTAGACATTAAAAATAGTCTAAGTCAAATGCTTTTAACACAAAGTATGGGACTTACAGAAGAGTTTATGTATGATAGAATTTTTAATAATGGTACTATAGGTGCATTAAACAGACAATTAGTGGGTGTACCACAATTCATAATAGACGATACTATGGGTAAATACACAAAACTAAAAAATAATATTAATTCGGGTACAACAAAAATACAAACTCAGTTTGCAACATTAGAAACTAACGAAAAAGAAAAAGAATATATTAGATTATCATTGTTAAACACTTTAGACGAACAACTAACTAACATAACTAATATTATAATTTCTACAACAAATAGTTTTAGGCAACAACAGGTTAATTTGGTTAATACTGCAGACAAACTAAATTTAATTACAATAAATAATTATGACGGTGAATATCTAACTCGTGTGGGTGGACAAGTTAGAGCCTACCAGTTAACCGGGACTACACAGTTAAATGATTTAACAACAGATTATAACCACACAGCTTTAATTCTAGACAGTTACATAACTAATAAGGTAGTACCCATATTTAATAAAAATTATCCTGGTGGAGAAGAATATCTATTCTTTATTAATAGATTATGTACAAATAAGACAATGGCTTTTAGTTTTAAAAATGGTTATAAAACCCAGTTAGTGGATATTTTAAAATATAGGAATGGGGAATTATATGATAAATTAGTTAAGGTTGATGAAAACTGTATTAATGGGATAAGATACCAAACAAAAAGAAGGTTTGAATCTTTATTACAAAACATAATAAC
>Ga0233412_10001158_pt1 | contig 14185 bp, 10 predicted proteins | sample Na_anoxic_4_MG_FD_180667 | JGI IMG/M metagenome (GOLD analysis project Ga0233412, IMG submission 180667) | Seawater microbial communities from Saanich Inlet, British Columbia, Canada - Na_anoxic_4_MG | ecosystem: Environmental > Aquatic > Marine > Inlet | place: Canada: British Columbia...
ATCCTTGAGCTCGCTGAGGGCGGCCGGGTCGTTCCGTACGGCGCGGAAAAAACGTGTCCAGGCATCATGCCCCGACCGCAGCAGGAAAGTCTTGAGACGGCGCTGCACCTGGGGAGCTTTGTAACTGCTCAGGTCCACGCCAGTCAGTTTCAGTACCTCGCGCTTGACGTAGCTATACTCTTGGGTGTTCATCGTTTACCAACCTCACTAATGTTGGCGCCACCTTGGGCAGTGGCACTATCTGGTCTGCCAGGCCAGCTTCGACCACGCTGCGCGGCATGCCGTAGACTGCGCTCGTTGATTCGTGTTCGGCGATCACCTTCCCGCCAGCAGCTTTGATCCGACCGGCTCCATCTGTACCATCGGAGCCCATGCCGGTGAGCACCACGCCGATCACGAGCGAGCCGTGATATTCGGCCGCCGACTCCATCGCTACGTCTACGGCGGGGCGCACGTGGTGGCGACGCGGCCCGTGATCCAGGGCCATCCGTCTCATCCCCACAAGCTTCAGATGATAATCGCCAGGGGCCAGCAACACCAGTCTGCGCTCCAGGCGGTCGCCATCAACAGCTTCCCGCACAGCGAGCGGAGAACGTTCGTCGAGCCGCCGGGCCAGCGACGCGGTGAAGCCCGCGGGCATGTGCTGCACCACTACCACGGCCGCCGGCAGGCTGGCGGGCAAATTGGACAGCACCTGCTGCAGCGCGCGCGGCCCACCTGTGGAGGCCCCGATGACGATCACGGAGTCGCCCTTGTGAAACGGACGCGGCCCCGCCTTGCTGGCAGGAGCCACGCGGGCTGTCTCTGAGATCAGTGACGTGGCCGGACGCGTGCCAGCGGCGACTTTTACCTTGGTAGTCAGCTCCGCGATGACCGTCTGGATGTCAACGCCGGCGGTAGGCTTGGGCACAAAGTCAACCGCACCCCGCATCAGAGCTCGGATGGTAGCCTGGGCGCCTTGCTGGGTGAGAGCGCTGAGCATGACCACCGGCGTCGGACATTCCCTCATGATGCGCTTCAGCGCAGTCAGGCCATCCATGCGCGGCATCTCCACATCGAGCGTGACCACATCGGGCTTGAGGGCCTGGATTTTGGCCAGCGCATCCAACCCGTCGTAGGCACTGCCCACCACGGTGATGATGGGATCGGACTCCAGGTACTTCGTTACGGCGTTGCGCATGAAGGCCGAGTCATCCACCACCAGGACGCGAACGGACTTTGGCGAGCTCGGTCGAGGTGAGTGTCTCATTTCCTATCTCACCTCAACACTTTCTGCAGCGCGGCCACCAACTTATCGGGGACAACGGGCTTGGCCAGGAAGTCCTTGGCTCCAGCCTGCACCGCCTTCACGGCCACTGCCTGCTGATCCAGCGCGGTGAGCATGATCACTATGGCCCTGGGGTCGAGCTGGCGAATCTCCACCAGGGCTTCCAGGCCATCCTTGTTCGGCATCACGACGTCCATCAGCACCGCGTCAGGACGAGCCGAGGAGTAGAGTTCCACAGCCTTCACCCCGTCCTCCGCTTCGATGACCCGGTAGCCGTTCCCGTCGAGCGTCTTTGTGATACGCTTACGCATGAATTGGTTATCGTCTACGACCATTACTGTGTGCATATAGCTCTCCTTAACGATTTGATTCTGTTTTGCCACGAATTTTCACTAATTTTTATTTTTCGTGTTAATTCGTGCAATTCGTGGCAGAATAAAAAGGTGTCCGGCAGTGAACCTGTGGGAGGGTTGGAGGTCAAATCAAGGGTTGTTCGGCCCGCCCCAAACTCCGTACGGTTACCTGCCCGGTGGCGATGTAGAGTTTCACCGTGCGCCCTGTTGTGCCACCGGTGGCCTGGGCCCTCACTCGAAGCCTGGCTGCCTTCAGGGCGCCCTCAGCGGCCAGTACGTTACGCTTTCCGATGTTCAGCACACCGTCATCACTGAAGCCAGGTACGGACAACACTTTTGCGCCTCCACACAGCCGCACGATCAGCCGACTGCGTCTGGCGCCCAGTCTTGTGAGCTCTTCAACCAGTAGTGGTACGCCCTCGTCCACGAACTTGGCGCGGCTGTCCTTAGTTTTGCGATTGCCGGGAGCGGTGGGCAAGAGAGCGTGCAACATGCCGCCCACCCGCGCCACCGGGTCGTACAGGCAAACGACGACGCACGAGCCAAGTCCATAGGCGACTAACACTTCGCTGGGAACTCTGCTTGTCACCACCGCTCCGATAGTGACTGCACGCAACTTACTATTTCCAGTGTCGTTTGCAAACAAGCTCTGAGCCACGATTCACTCCTGTCTAATATCTAGTATCCAGTCAATGTCGTCAAGTTAAGCGTCAAGCAGGCCAGGCGCAACGCACTTCAAGTGCGTTGCGCCTTAGTAATCAGTTATCTGTGTCATGAGATCGGGCAGCACCCAGAAATAAGCCTGAACATCCCCCTCCGTATCCTGCAGGATCGTCTCAATGATCAGCATATCGTCGCTCGTGGCAGCCATTGGCGTGACGACTACATTGATAATGGCTCCCAGCATATCCACCATCACGGCCGGAGGGGATGGTCGCAGTGGTTTTCCGGTCAGTGCAGCCACGGCGTTGAGAAAGTAGCTGACAGTCAGGTTGCCGACCTCGGCCAACGCCGAACGCTCCATGCTGCCCAGGCTGGTGGACGTGCCCGCTGGCGTCTCCATCAGCCAATCGGCCAGGTTCAGCGCGCTGACCAGAGAAAGGATCAGGATAGCTTGGCCACTCAGATGGCCTTCCATCAACAGGTAGATGCCTACCATCTCTGATTCTGGGCTGCCAATGTACGTGGATATGTCATCGAAGCGTATCACCCTTGATCGAGGAGCGCTGGTTGTGATCGAGCGCCCCACCATGCCCGTCAGGCCGCGGGCGGCGTTTTCTGATGCCGCGCTCACCAGAGTCGTCAACCGTGTTACAACCTCTGGGTCGTGCCATGATCTCAACTGTTCTGTCATGCTGTCTCCTTCTTTCTGCGAGTCTGCATCGTCGTGTTGATCAGGCTCGGAATATCCATAATGAGCGCGATGCGCCCGTCGCCCAGTATGGTGCAGCCCGACAATCCCGGCACCTTGCCGACGACGGGGCTGAACGATTTGACCACGATCTCTTGCTTGCCGATGATTGTGTCCACCACCAGCCCCAGCCGCAGCTTGCTCCAACCCACCGTCACCACGGCTGGCTTCGCACTGTTCGAAGATCTGACGGCCAAGCGAGAATGGGCAAAGAACTCACGTAAGTTCAAGATAGGGAGCACCGAATCCCTCCAGCGGATGGTCGGGCTACCCTTCACTGTGTTCACTCTCGCTTCATCCAGGTATAGCGAGTCCATAATGCTCGTCAGCGGGATGGCGTACACGTCTTCTCCCAATCCGATCAGCATGGTCTGCACAATCGCCAACGTGAGGGGCAGCGTCAGCCGGAACGTGGTGCCGCGTCCCAGCTCGCTGTCCACTGCCACCGACCCGTTGAGCCGCTCGACGTTGGTGCGCACTATGTCCATCCCCACTCCCCGCCCCGAAACCGCAGTCACTTGCTCGGCGGTTGACAGATTGGGCAAGAAGATGAGGGCCACGGCTTCGTCGTCGTCCAGGCGGGCCGCATCCTCCTCTGCAATCATGCCGCGACTCACGGCTGCCCGGCGCACCCGGTCTGGGTCAATCCCTCGGCCATCGTCTTCCACCGTGATGACGATGTGCCCTGCCTCGTGCGCCGCCGATAGCCACACGGTGCCGGTGGGCGGTTTGCCCGCCGCGATGCGCTCCTCGGGCGTCTCAAGGCCGTGATCCGCCGCGTTGCGCAGCAGGTGCATGAGCGGGTCGCCGATGGTCTCGATGATGGAGCGATCCAACTCGGTGCTCTCACCCTCAATGACCAGGTCTATTCGCTTGCCAGCGACGCGGGCCAGGTCACGCACCAGGCGGGGGAGTTTGTCGAACACTTGCGAGATCGGCAACATGCTGGCGCGCATCACCTCGTCCTGCAACTGGTCTACCACGCGACCGAAGTGAGCGGTCATCTCGCCCAGCGCGCCCACGGTTGTCTCTTTGGCGTATCGCATTCTCAGGGTACTATCAATCTGCATCAACCGGGTGCGGTCGGTGACCAGCTCGCCCACCAGGTTCATGAGGATGTCCAGCCGTTCCACGCTGATGCGCACTGTCTTGTCAATGGCTATGGTGCCGCCGGGGGACGTCCCCGCCGGTGCTTTTGCTGGCGCTTTCGTCGGTGCTTTTGCCGGTGCTTTCGCCGGCGTATCTATATCGTCGGGCTGTGTCCTGAGCTCGCTTGCCACTTCGGCCTTGTCCAGTGTAGGCCTGAGCGGAGTCGAAGGGTCGAAGGGTTGGGTGTAAAACTCGTCCAGCTCGGAGATATCGGACAGTATCTGCTCAAGGATGCTGTTCTCCTCCTCGGTGGCGAGGACGAGCCACAACCAGCCATCGTGCTGATTCTCGATCAGGTCGTCCTGCGTGGGATGTTGGGCGATGATCTGGCCCGCTTCCGCCAGTCCCATGGCTGCCTGCATGAGACGCGCGGCGGGCACAATCCCAGTGGGGTCGGCAACCACTGCAAGTTCCAGGACCGTCTGCCCTTCTTCGTGGTAAGCCTCCACCTGTGCCGACTGCTCTGGCGTCAACCGTTGTGCAGAGAGGAGCACATCTTGGCCTTCTTCCTTCTCTTCTTCCTTCTCTTCTTCCTTCTCTTTTTCCTTCTCCTCTTCCTTCTCCTCTTCCTTCTCCCCTTCCTCTTCCCCACCAGCCCCATCTTCCCCCAGCGCGGCCAGGCGGGCCAGGTTGGCATCCACGTCAATGCCACAGGGTTGCAGTGTGACCACTTCGTCCCGCTGCATCCTTAGTGTATCAATGGTGGTCAGCAACTCGTCGGACATTGCCGGAGAGAGGGGTCGCCCGTCTTCGCGCAGTTGCTCGAAGAGGGTTTCCAGGGTGTGGGTTAGTTCTTCCATCTGGCGATGCCCTATGGCTCCGGACATCGCTTTGAGAGAGTGGGCGGCGCGGAAGGTGGCGTTGAACATCTCGATGTCGGCTGCCTGCTCCAGGCGCAGAATGCCGGCCTCCATAGCCTGCAGGTAGTCGTTGACCTCGTCGAGGAACATATCAAGTTCATCGGCTCCAATATCGAAAGTCAGCACGTCTTCCATAACATCTCCTCAATCACGTTTTGCACATCACCGGACGAGCCTCTCTGTTCGCCGTCTCCTCTGCTTGCCCGAACGCTCTATCAATCGAAGAGCGTTCTCCAACAGTTTCTTTCGAGCTCAGCTTTCCGCTGCTCCCGGATAAAGGGGGAAAGGGAAACCCGTTTTAGAGTCTGCCATCGCCTGTACGATGACCTCAAAGATATGGAAAGGCATTCCAATGCCGAGACGATCACTCTCGTACCCGGCAACGATCCTCGCTCCCAAACAATAGCTGGAGATATTGATATCCTGAGTCAGATAGGGACGCACAATCAGATCGGAGTCTACGACCCTTAGCCCACCCATGCTGGCTGCGACGCGCTTGCCAGTCTCGTACTGGTATGCCTGAATGATGCGTATAAGCTCCACAGGTCTCACACTGAGCACCACAACATCAGGGATCAAGTCAATATCCTCATAAGCTGGCGAGTATGAAGAAGACTCCCTGCATAACCGGTGGTTGAATGGCCAGCATATCGGCTATCGCCAGCCTGAATGTCCTCTCCATGCTTGTAGAACTTTACCGCAGTCATTGGAATCTCGAGCCCCTCGACTCCCATTGATTCCATCATGTGGCAATACGCCTGTCTTATCGCTGTCATTCTATCATTCTCCTGCTCCTGCGCAGCGTTTTTGGGGTGGGTTGACTGCCGGATTCAGAGCTGCGGCTCAAGCTGCGGTGGACAATTGTATCTCATCGAGCATCTGATCCTCATTGAGCAGTATTTTTATCCTCTCCTCCGCTTTGACCAGGCCGAGGATGTAGCTCGCATCCACACCGACTCCAACTGAGGCTGCATCCTCGATCTCTTCAGCCTTGATGTCAACGACGGCGGAGACCGAATCAACGATAACTCCCACCTGGGCGATGCCTGTCTCTTCCGCGACCTCCAAGACAATGATGTAGGCGTCTTCGCTGTGTTCGCCTACCTCCATTCCGAGCGTGAGCCTGAGATCTATTACAGGAATCACTTTGCCCCGAAAGCTGGTAATGCCTCTTACAAAAGCCGGCGACCGGGGAACGGGCATTACAGGCTGCATCTCGATGATCTCTGTGACGCCCATGACACTGAGCCCATATTCCCCACCGTCTACGGTAAAGAAGAGGTATTTTCCTTCTAGATTCAACCTGCTTTTCGTCGTGCGGACGGTGGCCCGTCGGTCTGTGATCTCCGTTATAATTCCAGATACGTCGCGTACGACTGACTTCTGTCTGGCTGTACCCTCACAGGCGATCTCGGCGAATCGGGTGTCCACAAACTTACCGAGGTCAACTAGACCACCGATGCCCATCTCGTCAACCATGTAGCGCTGTATTCTGTCGAAGTCCTCGATGGCAGGGAACAGATCGTCTGTCCTGATACCACCGGGTTCCGTGAGCACATCTTCGAGCACCGCGCTCTTTAGCCCCAGCGTTTTGTTGGGGTCCAAGAATGGGACGCCAATCGTAGCGGCAGTTCTTGGATTTTGAGCGATAAACTGGCCAGCTTGTACCAGCAGATTGGCGAATTCCTGCACGGCGTCAGCGTGTTGCTCAATGATCTCATCTCGCACGACGACCACGCAGCAGGGGTGATTTTCCCAGAGCTTGCCAGAAAGGAACATCAGATCGGCAATGCCCTCCGCTATGGCCTTTGTGCCCAGGGGTTCCGCTACCGAGAACCCGCTGGCTTCGGGGTTGGCGGCCAGAAACTCGGGCATCGCGATGGGAGGCGCCACTTCGAAGAAGGTATCGAAGTCTCCCATGCCGTGGAAGCCCGGTTGCAGGCCGGCCCCGCGCAGGAACATGTGGGAGAGCATGTGATGGATGGACATCTCGTGAGGAATGTAAAACATCCTACCCTTGAAAAACTGGGGCAAGGATTCCCGATCCCTGTCCTCGCTTCTCCGCACAAAGATGCTGCCATTCTTGTGCGCCAAAAGCACCAGTCTGATGGGTACGCCAAAGTTGAAGAGGTCCATGGCGATGGGAGCCAGGATGAAAGCCACGTCCACTTCCCCTTTCTCCAGCGCGTTCTGCACAGGGCTCCAACTGGGCATGCACACGGTTTTCAGTTCAAAGTGTTGGGAAGTGAGCCTTTCCGTCTCCAGCAAGTGCCTTAGAACTCCCAGAGTCAAATGGTCTGTGATCTGAATGTGGGCCACATTCAACAGCAGCTTGCCTGCCTCTGTCTTGCGGGGGCGCGCTGCTTCTGGGGCGATCTTCTCGGCCTCCTCTTGCGAAGCGAAGACTTGTTCAATCAGCTCCTCTAGCTCGCTGGCGCCAAAGGGTTTGGTGATGAAGTCGGTCACACCGGCCTCACGCGCCTTGGTGACCTGGCTCTTTTGTCCCCTGGCAGTGGCCATGATAAAAGGTATCTCCTGACACCTTTCATCAGCTCGCACCCATAGAAGGAGTTCATATCCATCTTTGTTGGGCATGATCCAATCGCTAATGATCAGACTAATGTCCTCTTCTGCCTGGAGTTTCTCAATGGCCTCGTCTCCATCTTCAACCTCAATGATGTTCTGGAAGCCCAACTTATTCAAGGCTTTCTTTTCTGACCTGCGGATGTATCCGGAATCGTCGACTAACAGTATTTTCATTGCGCGATCAATGGCCATTTCATTTTCCTCCTAATTGTGCATGATTCAAGTTTATCAGTAGTTATTTGCTCCGAGGGGATCGTCAGATCCCCGCCTGGAGCGTCGTTTCATAGCCGGTTTGCGTCGCTCAAGGACGGGATCTGACGATCCCTGGCGAGCATGAACCCACGAAGGATTTGCACCATCGTGCACTAGTCCAGCGGCCGGCGGGACCTCATCACCCTCTTGAGCCTGCTGAAAGGGCTTGCAGACCGGCACCCTCCCTGATCGAGAGCACCCTGCCCAGGTCCAGCAGGATGATCAACCGCTCATCCACCCTGACGATGCCAGTGATGAAGGCCGAGTCCGTGGTGCTGACGATGGACGACGGCGGCTCAATGTCCTTCTCGAGTACATGCAGCACCTCGCTCACCCCGTCCACCACCATCCCTACCGTCATGCCGTTTATCTCAACGACGACGATGCGGGCCTCTTTAGTCTCCTCTTCCACTGGCAATCCAAACCGCCGGCGCAGATCAATCACCGGCAGCACCGTGCCGCGCAGGTTGGTCAACCCTTCGATGAAGGATGGGGCGCGGGGCACGGCGGTGATGGCCTGCATCTTGATGATGCTCTCCACAGCGGAGATGTCCACGCCGTAGTGCCCCTGGCCCAGGGTAAAGATGACCAGTTGCTCTTCACGCTCACTCGTGGCAATACGCACGCCAGGCTCACCACGACGGTCCGTCGAACGGGTCTCCGGTTGGGATGGAGGCGCAACCGGCGGTTCCTCTGTTGTTGCTTCCTTGACCTCGTCAGCGGGGACAGCCGCTACAGGCTGTTCCGGGGCGGGCTCGACTGCCGCCTCTGCTTGTTCAGCTTCAGGAGGCGCCGCCTCGGCATCGGGGGCAGCCGCTACGGGCTGTTCCGGGGCGGGCTCGACTGCCGCCTCTGCTTGTTCAACTTCAGGGGGCGCCGCCTCGGCATCGGGGGCAGCCGCTACAGGCTGTTCCGGGGCGGGCTCGACTGCCGCCTCTGTCTGTTCAACTTCAGGGGGCGCCTCCTCGGCATCGGGGGCAGCCGCTACGGGCTGTTCCCGGGCGGGCTCGACTGCCGCCTCTGTCTGTTCAGCTTCAGGGGGCGCCGCCTCGTCAGTGGGGACAGCCGCTACGGGCTGTTCCGGGGCGGGCTCGACTGCCGCCTCTGTCTGTTCAGCTTCAGGGGGCGCCGCCTCGTCAGTAGGGACAGGGGCCTCGGCGTCGGCGGCGACCGGCTTTTGCGGTCGGGCACGCTTCTTCTTCGACGACGTCGAAAACAAACCCTCCAAACCGGCTTCCAGCTTCTTCTTTCGATTCATGTCAGTCTCCCCAATTGTAATACCTAATATCCAATATCTAATATCTGCCCCGCGTTTTGGCCTGGAATTCGCGCGCCAACTGGCGATACTGTTGGCTGGCCCGTGTGCGCGGGGCATAGAGGATGATCGGCTCACCCACCGCCGGGCTCTCGCGCAAGCGCGTATCCACGCCGATGACGGTATCCAGCATAATGTCGGGAAAGTTATCCCTGAGTTGCTCCAACACGCTCCGGCAAATGCGATTGCGTTTGTCGTATAGGGTCGCCACCAGGTGACAGGTCAGGTGCGGGTTGGTGCGTTCCTGCACAGCAGCGACGATGTCGAGCAAGCGACTCAGTCCCCGTGCCGCGTAGTATTCGCACTGAACGGGAACGAGCACCATTTGGGCCGCCGTCAGAGCCATTATGGTGAGAGCGCCCAGCGACGGCGGACAATCCAACAGGATATAGTCATATTCCGCCTGCCACGGCGCCAGGGTTTGCGCCAGGATCGTTTCATAGCTATCCTGCTCATACATAAAGCGTTCGATGCTGGCCAGGCGTAGGTCGGCGGGCAGGATGTCCAGTCCCTCCATCAGGGTTGGTTGAATCGTCTCTTCCCTCGCTGGCGGCGCCTCGTCGAAAGAGTACAGCAGGTCGGCCAGTGTCCACTCCAGGTCATCGGAGTCCACCCCGGCGGCCAGAGTTAGATTGGCCTGCGAATCCAGGTCCACGACCAGCGTCCTTTGGCCCAGTTCGGCCAGGCAAGCGCCCAACGACAGGCAGGTGGTAGTTTTGGCTACGCCGCCTTTTTGATTGCTGATGGCAATGATTTGGTCCATGTCATTCTCCAGGTTTTGAGGTGCAACGCACTCCCCCTATGCGAGCAGCAAGTGCGTTGCACCTGATCGTTCGGCTGGGCTCAGTCCCCGGCCGGCCCCTGCTGATCCTGCTGCATGGCCTGCAGGTCGGCGCGCTCCTCGCTCGAGAGCACCTTGCCCAGGTCCAGCAGGATGATCAACCGCTCATCCACCTTGGCGATGCCGGTGATGAAGGTCGAGTCTATGGTCATCACGATGGGCGACGGCGGCTCAATGGCCTCCTCGGCCACTTGCAGCACCTCGCTCACCCCATCCACCACCATCCCCACGGTCGCACCCCCCATCTCCACGACGACGATGCGGGTCTCCTTGGTCTCCTCTTCCGCCTGCAACCCGAACCGCTGGCGCAGGTCTATCACCGGCAGCACCGTGCCGCGCAGATTGGTCACCCCCTCTACGAAGCTGGGGGCGCGGGGTACGGCAGTGATGGCCTGCATCTTGATGATGCTCTCCACGGCCCCGATGTCCACGCCGTAGTGCTCGTTGGCCAGGTCAAAGACGACCAGTTGTTGTTCCATAACAGACACTCCTTTCCAGGTCTATGACCCTCCCGCAGACGGCAGTGTCTGCGGGAGGGTCTGCTGCTACTAGCTCGCGGCCTGCGCATCGGTGGACAGTTTGAACTGTGCCACCACTGCCTGCAACGCCTGCGCCATCCCAGCCAGCGACTGAGCCGAGGCGGACACTTGTTCCACCTGCGCGCTCATCTCCTCCGTGGCCGCGCTCACTTCCTGCGCCGCCGCACTGTTCTCCTCGGAGACGCTGGCCACGTTCTCAATGGCCTGCGACACCTCGCCCGAGCTGGCGGCCATCTCTTCCGTGGCGGCGGTGTTCTCCTCCACCACTGCCGAGACCGAGTCCATCGCCGTCACCAGTTCGCTCGCTGATGCGTTCATCTCCTGCGCAGCAGCGGCGATCTCGTCCATCTGCTGATTGACCGCTCCGACTGCTTGCTGGATGCTCTCCAGCGCCTGCCCTGCTTCGTTGGCCCGGGCCACGCCCGATTGCACCTCGCCGGTCCCTTCGTCCATGGCCTGCACTGCCTCGGCTGCCGTCGCCTGGATGCCCTTGATCAGATTGGCGATCTCTTTGGTCGCTACAGCCGAATTCTCCGCCAGCTTCCGCACCTCGTCGGCCACCACCGCGAAGCCCTTGCCGTGCTCTCCGGCCCGCGCGGCCTCGATGGCCGCGTTTAGCGCCAGCAGGTTGGTCTGGGAGGCGATGTCGTCTATCGTCTGCACGATGGCCCCGATCTCGTCGGAGCGCTGGCTCATCTCCTGCACCCTCTCCGCCACGGCCTCGGACGAGACCCTGATGGCCTCTATGCTCTGGACTGTCTGTTCGACGGTCTTAGCGCCGTCGAGGGCAGTACGGGCGGCCTCGCCCGCGCCTTCGGCCCCGGCCTGGGCGTTGGCCGCCACCTGCTGAACGGCGGCGGTGATCATAGTGGTGATCTCGGAGGACTTGCCGACGGCGGCGGCCTGTTCCTGTGCGCCACTCGCCACCCCGTCAATGGCCCGTGAGAGTTGGTCCACCGACCCGGCGGCCTGGTTCACGCCCTCGGTCTGCTGGGCCGTGCCCGTGGCCACTTGCTGGATGGTGTTGGCGACCTGCTGGGTGGCGCTCCCAGACTGTTCAGCGGCCGCGCTGATCTGCTCGCCTGCGGCGGCCACCTGGCCGACCGAGTCCGTCACTTCCGTCAGCGCCTGATTGAGATTCTCGACCGCGCGGTTCACAGCCTGGGCGATCGTATCAAAGGATTCTCGTGTCTCGGCGGCATCCTCATCACCTTCAGCCACCTCCAGATGTATTGTCAGGTCACCCTCAGCCAACCTGCCGAAGCCTTCCTGGAGCTTGGCGACCTCCACTACCTGGAAATCGGCGATCTTTTGGGCCAGTCGAGCCGCTTGCATGACGTCGGTCTGATCGGTCACGACCTCAAAGGCGCCGAGGACGTTGCCCTGCTGATCCACCACAGGTACACCGGTGTAAGCGATGTCCAGGACCCTCCCGTTCACGTGGGCTTGGGTCTCGGACGAGGCTTGCGCTTTGAGTCTCATGGCCTGGGCACAGGAGCACTTGTCGGTGCGGCAATCGTCGGTATTGAAGAGATCGTAGCACTTGCCGCCGACCGCCCCTTGACTCGACTTCCCAACCACATTCGCTCCCGCCTCGTTCAGGTAGCGGACGTTGAAATCGGGGTCAATGATCATGAACGGAGCGGGCACGTTGTCGAGGAAACCAACCAGGGATTCCAGGGTATCGTTCATCCCTCCCACGATACTGGCGTAGTCCCCGCCGAACCTGCTCACGTCGCCACGGACATCGAGCCGGCCCTCCACCGCGGCCTCTCTCAACATCCCAGTCTCGGCGGCGAGGTCATGGAGGGTATCTCTGATAGCCACGCAGCTTTTTGCCATCATATCATCCTCGGACATAACATTTATTTCTATGTCCAGGTTACCCTGCGCCATTTCTTGAACACTCTCGGCGTCATGCTTGTTATTAGCAATTACCTGCTGGATGCTCTGGATCAAGATGTCATCACCTGATCTTGCTTCTATTGAAACGTTGGTGTTTCCCATGGAAAGCTTTTGGGCTACACCAGCTATTTCTCTTTCAGCGTCAATCAGCATATTGATATTGTTCTTGATCTCGTTGAAGTCGCCCTGGTACTCGTCGGTGATCGCCTCCGGGACGTCGCCCTTGCTGATGCGGTCCACGTACTCGGCCGCCACGTTCAATGGGCCGATGATCGCATCCAGAGTATCATTGATCCCTATGAGGATTTTCCGATAGACGCCCTGCGCCTTTTCGCTATCCGCTCTCGCATCCAGCTTGCCTTCTCGGGCAGCGTCTATCGTAACGCCAGTTTCATCAACGAGGATGCCTACCGCGTCAATGAGCTGGTTGAGGTTGTTCTTGATCTCGTTGAAGTCGCCCTGGTACTCGTCGGTGATCGCCTCTGGGATGTCGCCCTTGGAGATGCGATCCACGTACTCCGCCGCCACGTTCAGCGGCCCAATCACCGCGTCCAGCGTGTCGTTGACCCCCTGCACGATCCTGGCGAAGTCTCCGCCGTGCTTGGTGGCGTCGGCGCGGGTGTCCAGCTTGCCTTCCGCCGCAGCCTCGGCCAGCATGTTGGCGTCGGCGACCAGCAGGTTGACGGCGTCAATGCACTGGTTGAGGTTGTTCTTGATCTCGTTGAAGTCACCCTGGTACTCGTCGGTGATCTTGTCGGGGATGTCGCCCTTGCTGATGCGGTCCACGTACTCGGCCGCCACGTTCAGCGGCCCGATCACCGCGTCCAGCGTCTGGTTGATTCCCCCGACGATCCCGGCATATTCGCCACCGAACTTGCTGGCATCGGCCCGGGCGTCGAGCTTGCCCGCCACCGCCGCCTCGACGAGCACGTTGACGTCGCCGGCCATGGCGCTGATGCTGTCCTTCATGGCGACCATGGCGTTGCCCAGCGTGTCTAGCTCGGAGGCCACCGGCACCTCGATCGCCAGGTTGCCCTGGGCGATCTGCTCGGCGGCTTCCGCCTTGGCTCGCAAGGCGTCTGTCACCTCCCGGAAGGCGTCCGCCAACTGCCCGATCTCGTCTTTCTGCTCGATATCAACGGCAACCTGCACGTCGCCCTTAGCGACTTGCTCCGCGATGCGCTGCAGGCTGGCCACTGGCCCGGTGATGGACCGGGTGATCACCAGCGCAAAGACTATGCCGACCACGATCGCGATAGCGGCTGCGCCCAGGGCCATGGTGGTGGCGGAAGACTCGGCGGAGAGCATGGCTTCCTTCTCGTGTGCTCGCATGTCTTCTGCCTCATCCGTTAGCGTTCTGGCAACCTCGGTCATCACTGCTTCTTGCGTATACTGTGTTTCAACGGCGTCCACGTAGTCCTCAAACGCCAGGTGGTACGCTTGCAACTCAGTGAGGATATCATCAACCTGGGCGTCATTGGCCGCGTCCTGGAAGCGTACCTTCATGTCATTAAGTAGCGTGAGCATGGCGGCAATGTCATTCTCAACATTGTCCACATATTGCTGCTCATGGCGCAGCATGTAATTCTTTTCATGTCTGCGCGCATCGAGCATCGACTTGATGAGACGGTTGGCGTCGTCGGCCTTCTGAATCCGGTCCTTGATGGCTGTGGCGTCGGCGCCCGCGTCTATTTCCGCGTACCGTTT
>Ga0233412_10001160_pt1 | contig 14173 bp, 15 predicted proteins | sample Na_anoxic_4_MG_FD_180667 | JGI IMG/M metagenome (GOLD analysis project Ga0233412, IMG submission 180667) | Seawater microbial communities from Saanich Inlet, British Columbia, Canada - Na_anoxic_4_MG | ecosystem: Environmental > Aquatic > Marine > Inlet | place: Canada: British Columbia...
TAAATATATATAGGCTGCAGTCGGTAATTTTAGCGCTAAAAAAGGGCCAGCCAGAAATGGCTAAATCCTTAGAAGTTATGGTGCCTGTGGCGGGAATCGAATGCGAAAGTCCATAAGTTTTTCACATACTGATATCTCAAGTCTTTCCTTTGATCTCAGCAGGTAATGCCAATTTTCAAATTGTTCAATAATCAAAATACCTTCAATAATTTCACGCGTAATCAAAAATTTTTACATCAAATTTACGCCTCATTCTTTTATCCTTATTTCCATCATCTCTAATAAGCATTTTTTGTAGCCAAATCAACAGAAATGAACCCAAATAAATCAAAGTGAAGGTTTCGGAGCTTTCAGCCTGTCACCAGGGTTTAGAAACCTTGGGTTTTCTCTCCAGATCCAGACATAATACATTTTTGAACTTGACCTTACCCGCTGTATCAAATAAAACCGCATCTATATGAGGGTATAGAGAGTTTGCAAAATGGATTACATCACCTGCAATCGCAAGAAATCCAAACCACGCGTAAACGTAACAATATGTGAGAAATGCAGACATATAAGGAAATGCGTCGATTATAATAGCTATATCCAGCCCTCGCTATTTCCAGGGTTCGCCAAGGAGATGATAAATAAAAAGACTACTAAGCCAAAAAGAGTAAAACTCAAATCTATCCCTCTTTCAGATAAACAGGGACAGTTATCATTAGAGATGCTAAGATAGGAGGAAAAATATGAGTAATGAGATTTTTTATGAATATGATTCAAGTACATACGGCGATGGCATATTGCTAAATGAATACAGGAGTGAGTTTTCGCTTGTAGCAGCAAAGAGTAAGGATGGTCAAATATATATGGAGTGGGTTTTCCCTCAGAAAAGAGACGGGAGCAAGGAGCCTATTAACAAAAGTCTTCCGTGGAAAATTAAGTTAGGACCTAAATCTGAAGCCATTAAGGTGTTAAAGTTTTTTCTGGAGAAATTAGAAGGTGATGCATCTCTTTCTGATGACATCCCTGACGATAACCGGGGAAAGGATGCCCCATATGACGATGATATTCCGTTTTAACGATTAACAAGGGATTGGAAATCATGGCACTCACAAAATCTGACATTGTCAATGAACTGGCCAGTATAGGAAAAGGGACAATATTCAGCAGGAGACAATCCGCTGAGTTGGTGGAAAGTCTCCTGGAGATCATCAAACAGACCCTGGAGAGTGGGGAGGATGTCCTTATCAGTGGATTTGGTAAATTCTGTGTAAAGGATAAAAGGGAAAGAAGAGGAAGAAATCCTCAAACCGGGCAAGATTTACTTCTGGTCGAAAGAAGAGCAGTAATGTTCAAGTGTTCTGCAGTATTAAGGAACAAAATGAACGGGAAATAATTTCGCATTCAATAAACCTGAGATTAAATATCGAGGGAGAGTGTTAATGGGGCACCCAATCAACCGCCCGGGAAATAACACTAAAAATCCCACAACCATGCCACGCCGGCGCGCAATAAGGACATCAACATCTTACCAGGTCAACCTTGCGCCCAATCACCATTATAATGTCTCGCATTGCCAAATACACGCCCAATCTAACGCCACACATGACCCTAATTAGCGCCTGAACGAAAACTATCCAAAGCTGTCATTTCGAGCGAAGCGAGAAATCTTACCGTATTGTTATTGTTCAAATATAAGATTTCTCCTCTTGGTCGAAATGACAAAAAAGAGGGGTTTTCGTTCAGACACTAATTAGGACAATATTGTTCCATCTTGCCACAGGTAAAGGCATAGAATAAATCAACAAAAATATGGGGAAAATAGAGAACAATCAGCAGAATTGATGAAAATTTATATCACTTTACAAAAGAGGAGGGATTCAATAGAGCTAATTTATCGTTAAGTTGAATGTTTTAACCCTTAACACCAGATGCCAAGCTCCATGCTACTTAAAGAAGCGTTGATGAGAACAAGATCTACACCTCCATTTGATCCCAGGTTGATATTTGTCCAAGAGAAAGCAAAAGACTACCAGCTATATTAAAAACTAAACGAATTTTCTCCAGGGGCGATCTTTGAGGAATTTGAAGGTAGACACGAAGCAATACTGATCCTTATCTTCTGGAAAAAATGAAGCGTTAGTCATCCCCAATTTTTGTCAAAGAAAGTTGGTTTAGGCAATTTCCTTAGCACTATTATTTCCTCTTCCCAGAGCTCCCATTCCTATGATATGCTTCCTCCTTACAATCGGAAATATTGAGAAAGGAGATTTATTTGATGAAAAATATAGAAATGAGCATTGAAAAGGAGACCCTTATTATCAAAGTAGATCTGTCCAAGAACTTTGGTAAATCGAAGTCGGGAAAAACCATCATAGTGGCCTCCACGGAGGGAAATGTGTCCGTCCCCGAAAGGAATGAGAAGATTGGTTTGAATATTTATCGTTATCCTGAGTGACCTGGAAAGGGCGGAGTAAAGGTGAGGATGTTGACGGTCGAAAAATGTGATACCTGGGTCATAAATAAACGCCTATCCGCAATAAAATCTTTTCCGGTGGTCATAATAGACCTGTCTCAGGAGAATCTTTTTGGCCTTATTGAAGGATTGGTGGGCTGGATTACCACGGGCAGGCTAGATTCTTACGCTGTGTCTGTTGACTCTTCATGATTATCAGTTCATGGTTACGCTTCATCAGAACCTTCGGCCCAGTCATTAAGCTTGTCCATAATGGCATCATAGGTTTTCATGGAAATGTCAGGAAGGGTTCCGCCCAAGGCTTTTGAAGCCATCTGAAAGCCTTTATTAATGCTTGCCTTAATCTCTTCAAGCCTGTTCGGATCATTACCGCTGATGGATATAGCAAATTGTACAATGCGATCAGATGTCTGCTCCACGCCTAAGTAACCATCCTCTGAAATCAGTTCCCGGGCCTTCTCAGGCGTAAGATCCCTGAAATCAATTGAAGTATCTTCAGAGGCAATTCGAGTCGTTATGCCTTGCTCTTCCAGAATCTCAGCAAGCATTTCTCGTAAAGAACTGAAACCGGAATCCATAAGCGCGGCCTTTTTGGTGATACTATACGTGATCACCTCACTCGGATTCTCTTCCAAAGAAATCTTGTCCTCCGGTGTCCGGCCCTCATGGAGGGGCATCACAGGCTGCTTTTCCTGCCTCCGGAGCCTTTGGTTATCTAGAACCTTAACCATATCTGTGTTAGATATACTGTTTAGCATTATGTCCTCCTTCCAGGGATTGAGAAAATACCTTTCACATCGCATACACTTCCGTAGATTCTAATCGGCATGTTATCAGTCTATCTTTAGAGAAATCGGAAAAGGAATTGAAGATAAGTCCATCAATCCCAAGTCGTTTTCATAGGTCTTTCCTAAGAGTTAGCTTTGAATGGAGTACTATTCAGATTTCTGTAACTGGATAAAAAGCGCTTATGAAATCAAGAGGTTGTGTCGATAAATAAAACAGAGGATGGCATTCACGTTTATAAGGAGCATTTTTGATGGCTGTTAGTCCTGCAGGAAGTGGTATTATTACATCAATCGCTACACAGGCGATGGTTCTTAAAGAGGCACAATTACAAAATGAAGTGAATGTGGCACTCCTATCCGATGCCCTGGAGGTTCAGGAAGAACTAGCTTCTGACCTACTTCAATCTTTGGGGATTGGACAAAATGTAGACGCTGTAGTTTAGAGTTTCCTGCCGTGTTTAGGAAATTATCTGTCATTTAGTTACCCCTCCCCATTAATCTTATCCCTCAACACCGGCGAACACATAAACCTAACCACCCTCCTCTCAGCCAGCATCAAATCCTCTCCTGTTTGAGGGTTTCTCCCTCTCCGTTCCCTTTTCTCTTTAACACAAAATTTACCAAATCCACTAATCAGAACATCCTCGCTATCTTCCAGGGTCTTTTTGATGATCTCTAAGAGGGAGTCAACCACCTCAGCGGATCTGGTTCTGGGGAGGTCCATATGGTTGCTGACAAAATTTATGATGTGAACTTTGGTGAGGGTCATAAGAGACTTTCCTGCGCGGCAAGATATTTTCACGCCTTCATTATTTCAAGCGTTTATGTATGTTAGGAAAGTATTAATCTGGAAGATTGATCTTGGCCCTGTCTAAATACCTCTTGGAGGAAATAAGGGTGCGTATTTCCTGGCCTTTAGGTTTACTACCAATATTCCAGATACAATCAATACTAACGCCAGCAAAATATTGAAGGTGATAGGTTCTCCAAGAACCAGACCACCCAGCAAAACCCCGGATACGGGCATAATGAAAAGAAAAGAATGTAGTGAAACGGCTCCGTATTTTTGGAGCATAGTATTCCATGCCACAAAACCAAAAGAAGCTATTACAAGACCCTGGTACAAGAGAGAGCTAAGTACATTTAAGTTCACATACTCTATCATTGTGCCATCCCACAAAAGGCCTGCGAGAAAAAAGAAGGGGACCGAGAATATCATGGGGTAAAGCACAATTTGAAAAGGGTCAAATGCGTTTATGATTTTCTTCGTATAAACCGTGTTGCAGGCCCATATAAAAGCAGTAATGAGTATCATAAAATCCCCAGTTTGAATATCCGTTGTTATACCTTTTCTCCCCAGAAAGACCATGGCCATCCCAGTAAACCCCATGAAAAGTCCCAGAATCTTCCTTTTTGTGATTTGATCTCCTGGGATAAAACTATGGGCCAGAAAAAGAACAAAAAAAGGTTGAAGATTAATCAGCAGGGTCCCTCGGGAAGCGTTGGTTTTGTTGAGGCCAAAATAGAGCAAGCCTAGTTGTACAGTGAAAAGCATAGAGATAATCAACAGTTGATGTGCCTGCCCTCTCTTTATAGTAAAAGATCGTTGACTAATTTTGGCCCAAAGAAAAATCGCTAATGTGGCTATGCTGAAACGAAGTCCCGCTGTTGTGAATGCCCCCAACCCAGAGAGACTGATCTTGATAGCTACGGCATTGGCTCCAAAACCAATACACAGAATTGAGGTAAAGATGGCCGCTAATAAAGGAAGTTCCTGATTGTTGGGTGTATCTCCAACCATTACTTTGAAAGAATCTCCTTTATACTTTTGCTTTTTGAATTTGTATGAGGTAACTGAAAACATCTGCCAGATCATATCCCCTTTAATCCAAGGTTTCCTGGCAAATACACTCTTATTGCATTCAACTCAAGGCTTAAATGCCTTCTGTAGGCTCTTTCACCCATCATGCTAACACTTTTGTGTCCTTGATCATTCATTAAAAATGCCCCCAATTAGATAAGTTACTCCTCATGAGGGCTTAACATACAACCAATTTGAATCGTAATTAACTTACAGCATCCTTTAAGGCTTTCCCCGGTACAAACCTGGGGACCTTCTTTGCCTTGATCGTCATTTCTTGCCCTGTCTGTGGGTTTCTTCCTTTCCTTGCATTTCTTTGTGCCACCTTGAAGGTGCCGAAACCAATCAGTGTAACCGCATCTTTCTTTTTCAACGCGTTGGTAATGGTTGAAAAAACACAATCCACGGCTGCCTGGGCTTCTTTTTTGGTACTGACCACCTTTGCTACTTCATTGACTATATCTCCTTTGTTCATGTTTCTTTCTCCTTTCTTTAGATAGTAAGTAGTTGGTTGATGCCGTTCAACCTAATATGACTTCTTTGATACTTCAACTTAAAACTGCACTATTAGACCGTATCTATCAAATCTACCTGATATAAGGGAATATCCTTGACTGTTTATCTGATTTCAATATACCTTTTATGTGGTTTTCAAGATAGTTTACCGCTAACCCATATATGGGGAAGTATTATGAATTGAGATTTTATTTACCCTTTTTTCGTAATAGCTCAATAAAAAGGGGTAAAGTCCCTGGATTCCCGCCTGCGCGGGAATGACGAAATGACCTAACCCCATGTCATTCCTGCGAAAGCAGGAATCCAGAAAGGTGGTGTACGAAAATGTTGCCCCTGTTTATTGAGCTATTACCTTTTTTCTTTATGAGATGAGGGTTTTTTATTTTTTTAAGGAAATCTGAATGAAGAAAATAAGATATATCGCCATTATAACCATCTTCCTGGTTGCATCTTTACTGTTTTTCAGACAATTCTTACTCTATCAACCCATACTTGATCATTTAGAAAAGAGATTTGAAAGAAAATGGGGGTGTCAAGTAACAAAGAGAAAAGCAGACGTTAACCTTTTGAAAGGATCATTAACATTCAAAGATGTCCACATGATGACACCTGAAAATGTTGTCTCAAGATGGAATTTAAACGCTGACGAGATCTTTATTCAGATTGATTATCGCTCATTAATGAGTGGAACTATTATAGTAAATGAACTCATAGTGGATAAGGTGGTTTTCAGGCAGGAGAAAAAGAAAAGGCCGGATAGTAAAAAGAAAGACATACTGCCTAAAGTAATCAGAAAAGAGGGTAAGAATAAATATGTTCAAAAAAAGAAATCCAGGTCACGCGGTCCACGAAAGGCAGTTCTTATCAGATACCTTCTCATTCAAGACGGATATTTTGAATTCTATTATCATAAGAATTCTGGAGAAAAAGGGAGATTACAAATGGAACATATAAACCTAAGCAGAAAAGAGATCTTTCTCGGTCGCAAACTGGATGTTTTTTTTCGATCCTTGTTTGAAAGCTTGAATAGCATAGGACCATGAGTAAATTGGAGGGAGAGACCTTAATTCATTTTGACATGTAGAAAAAAAGTGTGAAAGTGGAACGATCTGAAAGGGGGACGCTATGGCAAAAAAAAATTAACAAATAAGCTTTCTGAATTATTCCAACTCGACCAAGCCGATTTGGATTTCGGTATCTATCGCATCATGAACGTCCGCAAAAGGATATAAACTGGATAAAAATTGCTGAAGCATGCCCTTTCTATACCACATCTGAAGTTGAACATATCGTTAATGAAGCAGCAAGGATGGCTCTTGTGGACCGCCGCCCCATTAAAGAAGAAGATATTCTTAAAGCATTAAGTGAAAACCCCCCAAGCCTCAATGCCGACAAGGCAAAAATAGGGTTTGAATAAAGCTAAAGATACTGGAAGCCGTATTCTTCAAATCTAATTTTGAGCTCAAATTTATGAAGAGAACCTATAAAATAATCCTCTTCCTAATCACGTTCTTTTTAATCCTCCCAATCCTTTTATATGCTGAGCAATCCAGAGTAATCCGTATCGTCGACGGAGCCACAATAGTAGTCAACTACAAAGGTAAAAACGAAAAGGTTAGACTGCTATGTGTCAACACCCCAGAATCCGTCCATCCTGATAAAAAACAAAACATTCCAATGGGAAAGATTGCCTCTAATTACGCCAAAAAGAGGCTCAAAGGAAAATATGTTGACCTTGAATTTGAGGGACCCTTCAGAGGAAGGTATGGACGTCTTCTTTGCTATGTCTTTGTTGATGGGGTCAATTTCAACCTGGAACTGGTAAGAGAGGGATTAAGTCCCTATTACACAAAATATGGATTAAGCCAAAAATATGATAAGGAATTCAGAGAGGCAGAAAGATATGCACGGAACCATAAACTAAATATATGGGGAGATCCTAAACTTACACAAAAATACTTGAGATTAAAATCAAAATGGGGTCAATATCGATCTCAAGAGAGGTCTCCGCCTGCTACTGTTCAGAACAAGGAATGGAACTATGTTGCGAGCAAGAACTCAAAGGTATTCCATAAACCTGACTGTAAGTGGGCGAGAAAAATTAGTCCAAAAAATCTTATAGGGTTTAAAAGTAGAGAGGAAGCGGTAAGGAGTGGGAGGAAACCTTGTAGGAGTTGTGAGCCTTGATCTTTGGGTTGGTTTGGGGTATATGGTAATTAAAAGAAATTTTTATCAAAATAACCCTTAATCGAGGGAGTTATGAAGTGATTACCAAAGACCCTGTTTCTCAGAATGAGATCAGGGTTTTGTATTTTATGATAATTAGTCAGCATTTTGCCAGCCAAATTAAAAGTTTCTGATAATACTTGTTAAAATTTCCATGGATAAGACGATAAACACCAGCATTAATATAATCGGCAGCATTCCAGATTACCAATTTATATATGATGTGTTGCGCCAGCTTTCTCAAAATGCATCCGAAAATGAAATATATGAACCGGTCATCAAAAGAAATATTTACAGTATCAGAACGGTTGAATCCCGGACCAGATTTTTAAACGGTGTCAAAAGCGCTTTCTGGCATTTTAAAAACAATGATCATGAAACCCTTATTCGTTCCCTTTATAACTCCAGCGGGCTTGAAAACACCAAGCGATTTTCGCTTTTCTGGATACTGGTAATAAACAATATGCTCTTTGAAAACATCACAATAAATGCTTTTATCAAGGCATATCGTTCCGGTAGGGTGCAGATACATAATGATGAAATTGTCGGTTATTTGAATCACTTCAGGGAAACCAATGACATTATAAAAAAGTGGTCAGACAGTACCATTGACATGGTTTCTTCAAAATATCTCACATTCCTCAAAAAGATTGATTTTGTTAAAGGAAGGCAGAAAAAGGAGTTTAAATATATTCAGATAGATGATACCAGCATCATATTTTTTATATATCTTCTAAAGGCAATAGCGCCGAAGCAGCATGACATTTTAAAAAACAAGTATATTGATTTCATTTTTATTGAAAAGAATAATTTACCCGTTGTTTTAAAAAAGGCAAAATATACGGACTATTTCAATATGCAGACAACCGGGAAGAATTTACTAATTGATCTGAAATATAATTTTGGAGAACTGATCAATGTCATTTCAAACAGAACATAAACAAAAATTTGATGATCTGAAGGTTGCCTTGCATATCGACAACAGACCACAGTTAAAGCGTGACGCCAATGGCGGCAATACAATCCTCTTCGTTTATCCGCCGGTAGAAGAAATCCAATATATTGAAAAGGCGAAAGAACTTTATCCGGATGCACGCTTTATCGATATCAGCCGGTTGTTTATCAATTACATCGATACTGTCGGTATGGATAATTTTGAAGAGTATTACATGGAATATGAAAACGCAACGGATCAGGTGTTTAAAAATGATAATGACGTGAATCTGTATTCACTGATTATCAACGAAATAAAAACAGCATCAGATAACAACAAAATCCCATTTATTTTAAGGACCGGTGTTCTTTACGGAACGGGTATTATCAATCAGCATATTATGGAAAACAGCGATGTGTTGCGCTTAAGGCTGCCCATCGTTTTTTTATCCGGCAAAATATGAAAATGACGAACTGTTCTTCTTAAACTTCAAGCCGGCTTCAAAATACCGGTGTAAACTCATAAAGTAACAGGAATATTAAAATGACAAAAATCCATGAGATCCTTGAACTCAATCTTGAGGAAGACATTAAGAACGTCATTGACCTTGAGGACCATTCCGAAACCGAAGTCAAATATGAAATCGAATCATATATCGTCACGGAAAATATCGGAAAATACTTTTCAGACTTTGTGTCCAAGTTTACATCCAACATCAAGGAAACCGGCGTCTGGATATCCGGTTTTTACGGTTCTGGAAAATCCTATTTTGGAAAAATGCTCGGCTACCTGCTTGAAAACAAGGATATTATGGGCACACCAGTGATTGAGCGATTTGTCCCGAGGTTGAACGGTTTAAAAAATGCCGGACTTCTGGAAAATGAACTCCGAAGCCTTTCTTCAATTGATGTCCGAGTGGTTACGCTCGACATCGCAAAACAGAATACTGAAAAAGGGATTGCTTTTACCTTATTTAGAAACTTTTTAAAATCCCTTGGTTTTCTTGAAAACGTATACGGGTATATGGAATATGGGCTTTTTTTAGATGACAAGTATGATGATTTTCTAAAAACAGTCAAAAAAATTGAAGGGAATGATTGGGCTGGGTTGCGAAAGAACAACATGAATGTCCCGAGGATTATTAAGAAAGCCTTAACCAAGGAATGGTATACGGAAAAAGAATATGATGAATTGAGGATTCATCTTAATAATCTGATTAATGATTTCAGCGCAAGCAAACTCAAAGAAGAGTTGGAAAATTACCTGGAAAAAAATGAGGAAAAGATTGTTTTTATTTTTGATGAGGCCAGTGAGGCTATCAGCCAAAAAAAATATGATTTGCTTGATCTTGAAGGATTGAGTGAAGCCGTGTCCGGTATTTCATCAAAAGTCTGGACGGTGGCCATTGCGCAGGAAAAACTCGATGATGTCATCAACAACAGCAACATCAGCAAAAGCCAGCTTGTTAAAGTCACGGACAGGTTTAAAACAAAAATTCATATTGAAGCGACAGAGGTTGATATCATCATCAGAAACCGGCTGCTACTTAAAAAAGAAAAATATAATACGGAACTGAAGGATTATTACAAAAAGAACGAAGGCTCTCTAATGGACGCCACCAACCTGAAATCATCCTTTCCCACCAAAATTAAAGATGCGGATGAATGCGCAATTTATTACCCTTTTCATAAATACCAGTTTGACCTTCTCCAAAAATTCCTTTTCAGTTCAAATGCGCTGACTGCAACGGCGGTTGCCGCAAGAGGCATGATTATCACAACATTTGATGTTTTAAGAAACAGATTGAAAAACAAAAAAGTGTATGATTATTCACCAATTTTCTCTATCTGCGAAGAAGCCCAAACCGCCTCGCCGTCTGCGCTTGTAAACAAGTATGACATTGCAAAAAAAATTCTTGATAGTGAAAAAATAAATATCAACGGTATAAACCTGTTAAAGACCATTCATTTTCTGGCAGAGGCCGAGCTTGTCCCCCCGACCCCTGAAAACATCACAAAAACCTATCTTTCCGATATCCAGAAATATTATGAAATAAAACCGGAAATTGACAAAGCGCTTACCATACTGGTTGATTCAAAAATTTTAATTGTTGCAAATAACACTTATAAAATCACATCAGACCTTGAAACAAAGCTCCTTAATGAAATGAACGAGTTACCTGTTGAACTGTTTATCAATAAGCGAAATTTAATAAACCACATTAAGAAATCCAAGACCCTGAAAAATGCTTCAAGCGTATCTGACAATAATATGCAGTATCCATTTAATGTGTTGTCCGACTTAGACGACGAAATATTTCCTTCCTCCAACAAGAGCTTAGAAATCCGGCTGCACAGCCTTTACAGCATTACTGACGATAGAGAAGAGTTCATTGAAACCGTCAAACTGGATACCCAGTACGAAAAAAGAAAAATATCCATCATTCCACAAAATAAAGATTTCAAAAAAATTGACGCGCTTCTTGAAGAAATTCAAAGATATACTTACATGCAGGAAAAATACGGTAATGATCCGGATACAAATGTAAAACAGATTATTCGGGAATTTACCATTATTATGGAAGAAAGGGGAAAAGTGTTAAAAGGCCTGATTGATGATGCCTATTCCTCATCAACCGCCGTATATATTTTTAATACACCTATTTTAGACGAAAACAATTTTTTACCCACAGTCAATGACCTGCAAAAAAAAGTCATCAAAAATGTGTATACCAAGCGTCCTTCCAAGCAGCTTTCCGAAAAACTGGCAGAAGCAGTAATCAAGGAAAATACAAACAAAAACCTGTATAAATTCAACAGTGAAGATGACTTTAAATTTTTTGATACCAATGGGAATTTTGTCGGCGAAAGCCTGCAGGTGATTGAAGAGGTGACATCGCGAATCAGCAACAATTATGTGGAAGGTAAATCCATTGAAGAAGAATTGTTAAAACCGCCGACGGGTTATGAATACGGAACGATTGTAACCGCGCTGGCCGTTTTGTGCAGATCCGGGAGATTAACCATTAAATACAAGGGCGGCGACTATTTTTCACATAAAGATGACGGTGTTCTTGAACTATTTAAAAACAGCAGAAATTTTCAAAAAGCTTCATTTAAGGCATTAAAAAAATCACTGACCACTCAACAAAAAAATGACATCGTCATCGCTCTCCAGGATTTAAAATATAAGGATTTTATCGGCGAAATCATAGACTGGAACACAAATGATTTCCAATTGGTGGACGCCATCCGAAATATTGCAGAAAAATTCCTGACCATCGTGGGCACCTTGAAAAAAACCGTAGAAAAATTTGATGCGCTGTTTGGCTCCGTGGATCTTCACGCAGATCAGCTCTCCCAGTTTACCAGTAAGACAACCGAAGGGAACTATATTGATAGAGCAGAAGAGTTTTTAAAGGTGCAGGATAAATTCAAGAAGGCTTCAACCGGCATACGAAAAATTGAAAAGTTCATAAAAAATAATCTGGAAAAAATTAATTCTTTAAAACGGTTTATTGATGACCTTGAAGTTGAAATGGGCAAGGCATCGATCAATTCAGAAACCATGTCCGCCAATATCGCACGATTCAAAGAACTGTATAAAAAGTCGGTCATTGATCATTTTAGTGACATTATCAGCGCGGGCCAGAAGTTAAAGGATGAATATTTTGATCTGATGACAACCGATCACCAGAAAATGGCAAAATGTCATGCTTCCCTTAAAGAAAAAACGCTTGATGTTATCAAAGAAATTGAAACGTATCCGGAAGATCTCAATACAGCCAACAAGGAAAAGGCAAAAAATCTTCTAAAATACGCCGAACAGCGGGTTATTTTAAAACTTGAACTCGGGGACGGCATTCAGTGTAAAACCTGTAGGATGTCCCTTTCTGAGATAAAAAACAGCATTGCGCTGACCCCTTCAAAAGAAACAGAGCTGACCCTTATTAAAAGCAGTATTGTAAAAGAAAAATCAACGCCGGTACCGGGACCCAAATCGCCTAAAAAAGTCGCCTTGAGCATTCACAAGAAAACAACGGTAAAGCAGTATCGTGATTTGCTGACCACCCATATTCAGGGTTTAAGCGGGTTAAATGATGATGATGCATTAGAAATTGACATTGATGAAAGATAACAAGGCCTCAAAATGAAGCTATCCGATCATGTGGATCAAATACGGGTTTTAACGCACAAGTCATTTTCCAATTATTTTGCCCGGCTGGGAATTACGGCAAAAAAGGTAATGGAAATTGAAAAACTCCCGGCAAATTTAAAAGCAAAACGGGAAAAGGTTGACCGGGTAATCAAAAGCCATTTGGAAGAAACCGGTTCTTTTGCAGCCGCTTTTGAAAAAACTCTGGATGAATATACCTTTACCCTGTTTAACCGCATTGCCGCCGTCAAAGTCATGGAAGCCCACCGGTTGTTTCCCGAGGTCATCACAAAACGACCAGAAAACGGAAACCGGTCTTTTGCCCACAGGGCATGGCTTGAAAACAATAAAGACATGGCGGGTGAAGAGCTGGAAGGAATGCGGCAGTTTATTAAATTTGAGTTTAATCGGCTGGGCGAGGAAATACCCCTTTACCACAAGGACTATCCGTATGCATTGCTCCCGTATGTCATTGAATTAAATGAAATCATTGATGCCTTTAATGCGGTTGAAAAGGACCCGGACATTGATGACGCTATCTGGCAGAGTGAAGACATTCTGGGCTGGCTTTACGAGAGCTATAACAATGCAAAAAAACTCGAACACAAAGCCAGTAAGAAAAAAACAGAATATGACAAAGTGTTTTTACAGTCCCAGGTTTATACCCCCCGCTGGGTGGTAAAATTTAAGGTGGATAACAGCCTGGGTAAGCTCTACCTGGAAATGTACCCGGACTCACGCATTAAAGAGAAATACAAAATCGCCAACGCTCCGATCAAGCAGACAAGGACGAGAAAGCCTCTGACTGAAATACGCCTCGTTGATCTTGCAACAGGTTCCGGTAATTATCTTTTTTATGCCTTCGACCTTTTTCATGACCTGTATGTGGATCAGATTGACAATTACGGCGCAGACTATGATGAAGATGAAATTCCAAAACTCATTATTGAAAACAATCTTTACGGCATTGATATTGACAACCGGGCAATCCAGATAGCCCAACTTGGCCTATATATCAAGGCCATGAGAATAAAACGGGATATTCATATTGAAAATTTTAATGTTGTATCCTCTGATTTTATCCTACCGGCATACGAAGATGTAAGCCACCTCTTTAGGAATGCTTTAGTTGACAAAGAAACCACCGATCTGCTGAAGGAAATATGGGGTGATTTGCAAATGGCGTACAAATTCGGCTCATTGGTCAAAATCGAAGAAAAAGTAGATCAGAA
>Ga0233412_10001161_pt1 | contig 14167 bp, 11 predicted proteins | sample Na_anoxic_4_MG_FD_180667 | JGI IMG/M metagenome (GOLD analysis project Ga0233412, IMG submission 180667) | Seawater microbial communities from Saanich Inlet, British Columbia, Canada - Na_anoxic_4_MG | ecosystem: Environmental > Aquatic > Marine > Inlet | place: Canada: British Columbia...
CAGGTGGTAAAAAGGTCTCCAATAGGCCCGGCGGATACGCCTGACCCCGCGCCCGGCAGCTATATTACTTGTATAAACGAGAGAATAAAGTGTTGGGACTACGACAAGGGTTAAGATCGTGGCCAGAGCAAGGCCAAAGATGACAGCGCTTGCCATAGAACTCCACCACTGGGTTGACTCACTGGCCCAGGAAATTTCCATTTTATGGAAATCATAGGCAATGCCGGTGACCATGGGCAAAAGACCGAGAATTGTTGTTGCCGCGGTCAAAAGAACAGGTCTTAAACGTGTGCAACCAGCAGCGATGATTGCCTCCCGAAAGTGTAAACCTCTCTTGTGCAGCCTGTTGATGTAATCAATAAGCACAATGGCGTTGTTGACTACCACACCGGCAAGGGAAATGACACCGACTCCAGTCATGACTATGCCAAAAGGGAAGTTCATAACTGAAAGACCGAGGAATACCCCCCCTAAAGATAGTATAACCGAAGCCATGATAATCACCGGCTGGGCCACTGAGTCAAATTGGGTGACCAGAATGAGCATAATAAGGAGTACTGCCGCAGCAAATGCTTTAGCCAGAAAAGCCTGAGCCTTTTGCTGTTCTTCGAGCTCGCCGGTGAATCGGATCTTGTAACCCGGCGGCACCTGGAAGTCAGCAAGCATTTTTTCGGCCTGGGCTCGGACAACAGGCCCGGGGGCATATTTTTCATCGACATTGGCCTTGACAGTGACTACACGTTCATGGTTGATGCGATTGACTTGACCAAGACCGCCGGTAATCTCGAAACTGGTGATTGTGCTTAAGGGGACCAGGCTTTTCGAGGTTGGGATCAGAAGTTCACGAAGGATATCTGTGGATTTTCGGCCTGACTCGGACAGTTGGACAGTAATGTCATATTCATCATCGCTCTCTCGGAAGGTAGAGACCTTGATGCCATTAAATGCGACCTTAAGCGCGAATCCTATTGTATTTGTGGACAGATCCAAAAGTGCTGCCTTTTGTCTGTCGATCCTTACCTTGACAGTGGGTGAACCCGCAACATAGTCATCCCTGACATCCTGGACATACGGTATCTTTTCCAGAACGCTGCATATCTGCTGGGCAATATGGCCCAGGATATGAAAGTTGTCCCCTATGATTTCGATATTAATTGGCGCTCCCGTAGGAGGTCCTTCCTCCTGTATTGCAACGCTTATTTGAGCACCAGGGATATCCTTGATTCGCTCTCGGATCTCGTCGACGGTCCTTGGGGATGGCTCTACTCTGTCCTCGAAATCGTAGAATTGTATTCCAATATGGTTCGGAGAATTTTTCTCAAAAGTTGAACTCCCACCAGTGACTGCAACGGTACGGGAATAGATGTGTTTTACATTTGTCATGTCGGTCAGGCCGGCAACTTTCTGTCCACTGGGGAGGGTATGTTCTTTATCTTTGTTGTAGTATTGTGAGGGGTCGGCATTGGGAGAAGCTAAGGCCTGGCCCGGCCCGTTGCAGAGGGCAATTTCTACCTGACGGGCGATTCGGTCTGAGTATTCAAGGCCAGCCCCCTCAGGCATATCAAGATTAACATAAATACTGTGCGGGTCAATATTTGGGAAGAATTCAATTGGTTTTTCAATCCCTATCCTGTAAAACCAGATCATAGCCATTGCTACAACGGATAGAAAGGCCATCACCAGGACCGCCAACCGGTGGTTAAGGGCGCCATCTAACAAAGATCTGTATGACTTGAGAACCGGGCCTCGAACGGCGATAGGTGCTTCACCGGCCTGTCCAATTTTTTCAGCACTGACTTTCTCCATAGAAAAACGATGTCCTGAAGGCAGGCGCAGGAAAAGGGAGGCAAGGGCAGGGTTGATGATCATGGCAACGAAGAGTGATGAGGAGAGGGTAATAATTAATGTCTTGGGCAGGTAAGCCATGAACTCACCCATGATCCCCGGCCAGAAAAGGAGAGGAAAAAAGGCAGCTATTGTGGTTAAAGTTGAGGCACTGACCGGCTGTGCCACCTCGCTTGTCGCCTTCATGGCGGCCTGAATACGAGGTACACCCTGCTCCATGTAGCGATATATGTTCTCAACGATAACAATGGCGTTATCAACAAGCATACCAAGGGCAAGGGTCAGAGCGAAAAGGACGACCATATTAAGGGTAATATTCAGGGCATGGAGGATAATAAAGGACAGCAGCATGGAAAAGGGAATAGCCAGGCCGACCAACACGGCGTTACGTATGCCCATGACAAAAAAGAGGACAATGATAACCAGTATCAGTCCTGTAATAATGTTGTTTTCAAGGTCGGATACACTGGCCCTGATGTCTTTTGCCTGGTCCATTACCTTACTCACTTTGGTACCTGTCGGCCAGGTGGGCACGTGTTTTTCTATGAGACGATCAACCTGGTCAGTGATATATAAGATATTCTCACCAGATCGCTTTTTGACCTGAATGTTCACCGAATCGCGTCCGTCCAAACGAGCGCGGCTCTTTTCATCTTTGAATCCGTCCACTACTCGTGCCACGTCTTTAAGGTAGACAGGCTGCCCATTTTGAAGCCCAACGACAAGACCATAGATTTCTTCGGGGGTTTGGAATTCGCCTGGAACTCGAAGTTGGAATCTGCCATCACCCATACGGATGGCCCCGCCAGAGACATTCTGGTTTTCATCGGCAATGACTTTTTGGAGTCCCAGGATAGAAAGACCGTAATAGGCAAGCTTGGCTGGATATGGTTCTACCCTGATCTCACGTTCCAACCCTCCTGTGATTTCAGCTTCCAGGACACCAGGGATGGATTCGATATCGTCCTCCAGATCCTCAGCGATTTTCTTAAGTCTGACCAGACCGCAGGTCCCGGATAATGAAAAGACGACAATAGGCATTTCGGATATATTAAGTTCAAAGACCTCTGGATCATCCTCCAGGTCCGGAGGGAGGTCAACCTTGGCCAAGTCGACCTTATCCTTAGTTTTGGAGAGGACATCGGAAATGTCGGTCCCTGCCACAAATTCGATGATTATCGAACTCATGCCCTCGGTGCTGGAAGATTCAATCTTTTTTACGGCCTCAAGGCCCTTGAGTTTTTTCTCAATGGGGATTGTGATCGACTGTTCAATGTCCTCCGGGGCAACTCCGGGATAGTTGGTCTTGATGAAGACATAAGGGATAGTGATATCAGGAGCAGACTCACGGGGAAGTGAGTTGTAAGATATTAGCCCGAAGACGATGATCAATAAAGTTAGGACGATAACACTGGTTCTTTTCTTGACGGCTAAATCACAGATGATCATTGTTTCATGATCTCCCCCGGGTCACTGACATCCTTAATGACTTCAATTTTTTGACCATTATTTAAGAAGCGATGTCCGACTACGATAACTTTTTCGCCGGCACTTAACCCGGAAGTGACCTGGACCTGCCAGTCGATAAGGGCCCCTAACTCGACATTTCTCCTTTCAGCATGTCCGTTTTTCTCTATGTAGACAAAGCGATAATCGCCCTGTGTGATGATCGAGTAGAGGGGAATAGCGAGGGCCTGGTTGAAGGTCTGTTTGATCAATTCTACCCTGGCGAACATGCCCGGCAATATATGGCCGTCAGGGTTAGAAACCTTGAGTTCCAAGTTAAAGAGGCGGGCCAGACTGCTGGGCTGGCGGGAAAGGAAGACTTTTTCCCCTTTGACTTTACGTTTATTAAGGGCGTCAATTATTACATCGGCTTTGTTTAAATCAAAGACAAATGCCACGTCGCTCTCAGGGACGCCTACGGTTACCTTGACCTGATCGAACTGTAGAATCTGGGCCACTGGATCGCCCACGGCGACGAAGTTCCCGTGCTTGGACTTGATTTTATTGATCCGTCCGCGAATGGGAGAGGTTATTTTGGTTCGGCTCAAGGCCAGTTGGGCCTCACTGCGCTGGGCGGTTAAATCCTTCAGTTGGGCCTCGGCTTCATCAAGTTTGGTTATGGCAGCAATCTTTTTTTTGACCAGGGCAGCAATGCGGTCATGATCCAGCTTGGCCTGCAGGTAATTGGCATCTATTCGTGCCAAACGCATTTTGTAGTTACGATCATCGAGCTGTACCAGGGTTTGCCCTTTTTTAACTGTCTGTCCCTCTTTTATAAGGACTTTAACAACCTGTCCGTGCACTTCTGTCTTTACAAATAGGTCCTGATAGGGTTCCACTTCGGCTGGAAGACTGATCTTGTCCAGCAGGCGACGAGGTTTGAGGGTCAGGGTGATGACCTTGATGGCAGGGATCTCATTTTTTATGGCCGCTTTTTTTTCCTCTGCAAGACGGGCCTTTTCCTTATTGATCCGGCCGCCCATGATTACAATAAAGGCAATTATAACCATAACCATCAGCCAGGGGGCAAAACCCCAGATGAATCGGAGTATTTTTGTCTTTGAATTACTTTTTTTTATATTCATTTTGCCTCTTGGGAAAAGTGTGACAACCTAACTGCGTGAATGGAGTACCGGATTCTTTCTCAACTGTTCCTAACGCATGCGCATTCTATTTTAATGCTTCACTCTTTTTCGGAGCCAATTATACCAGTCTTCAAGACCCTCGCCTGTTTTACATGATACCTGAAATATGGTCATGTCCGGGTTGATTTTCAGTGAATCCGCTTTTATTTTTTCCACGCTACAGTCTACGTGTGGTAAAAGATCGATCTTGTTGATCAGCAGTACACTTGATTCATGGAACATTAAGGGATACTTTGATGGTTTGTCATCACCTTCCGTAACACTGAGGATCATGATTTTATAGTCCTCCCCTAATTTGAACTCTGCAGGGCATACCAGATTTCCAACATTCTCAACAACAAGGAGATCCATCAACTTGAAATCAAACTCTTTAAAGGTATCCCTTATCATATTACCATCGAGATGACATGCTCCACCCGTATTGATCTGAACGGCAGGTATGCCTTTGCCGGCGATTATTTCTGCATCATGTGTGGATTGAATATCTCCTTCAATTACGCCAATATTAATATTGTCTTTGAGATTATCAATGGTCTTTTCTAAAAGGCTTGTTTTACCTGCCCCCGGCGAACTCATTAGATTTATTACCAGCAAGCCGTTCTTAAGAAAAAGATCTCTGTTTTGTCGGGCAATACGTTCATTGGCTTCCAATATGTCTCTGACTACTGAAATTTTCATATCAAAACTCCTTAGTTAGTCTCCATCCCGAAATGAGATGGTTTTCGCAAGGTCAAGAAAGATAAGGATTTTAACCACCCCGGTACGATCTGCCGGACCTGCGGGGCAAGCGCAGAGATTGCGGCCTCCGGCTCCGCTTCCAGCCCCGCTTCCAGCCCGTAGGGCTTACAGGCCGGAGGGTAGGGCTTACAGGCCGGAGGGTAGATCCTACGGCTCAGAGAGAAAATGGCCATTTATGGATGGGCGCTAATTAACCTACCTCTATTTCCTTGATGGACAGGTCCTGTCCGGAAATAGTATTAAATTTTGTGCCTCCGCAGAGCGGGCAGGCAAACACATAATCCTTAATCTCGAATTCTTTTTCACATGTATAGCAATATCCTTTTAGGGGAATAATATCTATTATCAATCTGGCACCTTCCATTTTGGTCCCTTCTGTGATTATTTCAAAGCAGAAAGAGAGGGCATCCGGCACAATGGCCGACATTTTTCCAATATTCAGGTGTACTGATCTGAGGGTGCCGGCATCAGCTTTCCTCATCTCTTCCTTGATAATATCGATCATGCTTTGGGCAATGGACATCTCATGCATACGAAAACCAGTGTTAATTATCAGGCTGAAAATAAATAATCATTAAAGCCGGATTTTGCAATATTATTTATGCAACTCGAACTATTACTCCGGCAATTAAATACCTCAATATTGTCATTCCGGCGAAAGCCGGAATCCAGGAGGGTACTGGATGCCGGATCAAGTCCGGCATGACGGAGTTAGACTATTTAGTTAGTTGCCAGGTTAATATCAACATATCCTTGGGAGTTGTTCTCCACTCAACATATCGATGATCCTGGTTCCTCCAATGCGGGTTTTCATAATTACCCTGCCGGGATTATCAGAGATTACCTCACCAATAATGACTGCGTCTTTACCGTATTCATTTTCTCTTATGGTGGAAAGGATCTCATCCGCAAGATCAGGTCCTACAAAAGCAAGAAGTTTTCCTTCGTTTGCAATATAAAGGGGATCAAACCCCAATAGTTCACAAGCACTCGCTACTTCATCTTTTACAGGTATCTTTTCTTCATTGATGATCATTCCAACACTTGATTTCTCAGCTATCTCATTAAGGGACGTTCCTACACCACCTCTTGTTGGGTCCCGGAGTACATGGATATCTTTTTTGGTTTTAGCAAGTATCGCTTTCACCATAAGGTTTAGTGGTGCTGTATCGCTTATAATCGGAGAGTCGAATTTGAGTCCCTCTCTCTGTAACAAAACGGAAATACCGTGGTCGGCAACAGTCCCGCTAAGGATAATCTTATCTTTAGGTAAGGCTTTGTGGCTGGAAATGTCTACATTTCCCGGTATTAAGCCGATTCCGGACGTATTAATAAAGATTTTATCTGCCGTACCTCTCGGCACGACCTTGGTATCACCTGTCACAACAGTTACACAAGCCTTTTTAGCTGCAACATGCATGCCTTTGAGTATTTTCTCAAGATCCAGTACTGAGAAACCCTCTTCAATTATTAGGCCGATACTGATATAAGTGGGATTTGCGCCGCACATTGCGACATCATTAACAGTCCCATTTATTGCGAGATCTCCAATATGGCCGCCTGGAAAGAATATGGGATCTACGGTAAAGGTATCGGTAGAAAAGGCAAGTCGCATTCCTTCAATATCAATTATTGCACCGTCGTGCAACTGAGAAAGAATGGAATTATCAAAAATGGGAAGTATGATATCGGAAACCAGGTCGTGTGATAATCTTCCTCCGCTTCCGTGATCCAAAAGAATGCTGTCCGTTTTCATTTAATGTATCCTTAAATGGTAATGTTTTTGGGTTGAAGATTCAAGGTTCGCCATGATATCTGTAGTATGCGGAACAGGTCCCTTCGCTTGAAACCATGCAAGGCCCAACCGGGTCCGAAGGTGAGCATGTATAATAATAGAGAGGACATTCGGGGGGCGTTTTTATTCCGGTAAGGATTTGACCACATGCGCAACCCTTTGGCTCTGGTGCATCAGGCACAGAAAGGTCAAACGCCTTCCTGGCATCAAAGGATGAAAAATCGTCCCTGATAACAAGGCCGCTTTTCGGGATTATTCCTATGCCGCGCCAGGATACATCAACGACCTTAAAGACATCATGTATGATATTTTGTGCCTTTTCATTTCCCTTAAAACCAACAACTCGTTGATATCCGTTCTCAAGTTTTGACTCCCCTGCTTCAATTTGCCTGATCAACAGGAATATTGCGTGAAGTATGTCCGTGGGCTCGAATCCTGCAATTACACATGGCATATTGTAATGCTCAACAATGGGAATGTATGCCTTAATGCCAATAATAATAGAAACATGACCCGGAAGAATGAAACCGTCTATTTTGATATCTTTTGATTTCAAAAGGGCATGAAGTGCTGGTGGAACTAATTTGTGGGCCGAAAAGACAAAATAGTTATTTAGATTCATTTCCTTTGCGGAAAGAATGGATGCAGCTATGGTAGGGGATGTTGTTTCGAAGCCTATACCGAGAAATACGATCTTTTTGTCAGGATTTCTGCCGGCTATCTCAAGCGCATCAGATGTAGAGTAGATCACGCGTATGTCTCCGCCCCTGGCACGCTCCTTTTGAAGTGTTGATTTTGTTCCCGGAACCCTTAGAAGATCTCCGAATGTGGCAACGATAACATCTTTTTTCCCGGCAAGATTTATGAAAGAATCAATTTCATTCTGGTTGGTAACACACACCGGGCATCCGGGTCCGGAAAGAAGCGAGATCGTTTTCGGCAGTACCGACCTGATACCGCTCCTGAAAATCGACATCGTATGTGTTCCACAAACTTCCATGAGCCGGACTTTTTTCCCACTGAAGTTTTTTATTTTTTCAATAATCCTTCGTGAAATCTCGGGATCTCGATATTCTTCGAGATGTCTTATAGGCATTTTTTCATGTCTCTAATTTTGCAGCAGCTACCATTGCCTGACCCAGGCAGATGCCCCCATCGTTAGGTGGAACCCGGGAATGAGTAAATACCTGGAAATCCTTTTTTTCAAGTGCCTGGATCAATCCGGTCAGGAGTATCGAATTCTGGAAAACTCCTCCGCTTAGGACAACCTGGTTGACCTTGTTCTCCTTTCTAATTACTGCACAGAGTTCTGAGAACAGGCGGATAAGCGTCATATGAAATTTGGTGCTTATCACGGATGGATGGATACCTTTTTCCATATCCTTTACCACGCCATAAATGATTGGCTGAATAAGTACCTGATGGCAGTCTCGAGATACCCACTCATAATCATAGGTCTCTTTTATTTTACCTTCAGCCAGCATCTCTAATTCCATTGCAGCCTGACCTTCAAAAAACACGCTGTTTCTAATCCCAATAATGGCTGCAATACCATCAAAAAAACGGCCGAGGCTTGAAGTATGTGGAGAATTGATCTCCTTTCCGATCATATTTATCACAATTTCTAAGTTCTTTTCATCTATTTTCTTAAACAAAGGAAGCTCAAGGTCCCGGAATCTGTCTCCATATGTATTATAAAGATAGCTTACAGCCATTCTCCAGGGCTCTTTTATCGCTGCGGAACTGCCTGGCATTGGGATATATGATAGGTGTGCAGATCGAGTAAACCGGGATGCATCAGCAATAAGTATCTCTCCCCCCCATATATTACCATCGGTTCCATACCCGGTACCATCAAATGATAGGCCGATTACCGGCATGTCCAACTTGTTCTCTGCCATACAGCTGACGATGTGGGCATGGTGATGCTGAACCTGGATCTTTTCTGTATCCTGCTGTTCCTCAGCGTATCTTGTGCTCAGGTAATTCGGATGAAGGTCATAGGAAATTATTACAGGGTCAATGCCGAGAATTTGCTTCATGTGATTGATGGTCAATTTAAAAAACTCGTATGTAGCAAGATTCTCAAGATTACCGATATGCTGACTTAAAAACGCATTATTTTCCCTTGTGAGGCAAATTGTATTTTTCAATTCAGCGCCGCAGGCAAGTATGCCTGGAACCTTTTTCTTTAGGAATACAGGACGTGGAACATAACCCCTTGATCGCCGTAAAAACATGGATGTGCCGTATGTTTTTTTAATTATTGAATCGTCAGTTCGCAGATTAATGTCTCTGTTGTGAACTAAGAAATAATCGGCAATACTTGAAAGACGTTCAAATGCATCTTCATTATCGATTGCGATCGGCTCCTCACTGATATTCCCGCTGGTCATGACGAGTGCCGTAAAGCCTTGGGTCAGGATAAGGTAATGAAGTGGGGTGTAGGGAAGCATTGCACCAAAATATCTGTTTCCCGGAGAGATTTCCTTTGACAGCAAGTTTGATTTTCTTTTTTTCAGTATAACGATCGGCCGCTGTGGAGACTTGAGCAGTGCTTCCTCTTCCGGTTCTACACAGGCATACCTGCGGATACGATCCATATCATATGACATGACTGCAAAAGGCTTTTCTTCACGATGTTTTCTTGTCCTGAGTCGGGTAATGGCATCGTCATTTTCAGCATCTGCTGCGAGGTGGAAACCGCCTAACCCTTTAATGGCTACGATCATCCCTTTTTTTAATAATCTGATGGTGCTCGCAACAGGCCTTTTGGTGGATACGTGTGATCCAGAGGCTGTGTAGAGCATAACATGCGGGCCGCAGACCGGGCATGCGTTTGGCTGGGCATGAAACCGGCGGTCAGCAGGGTTGTCATACTCTGCCTGGCATAGAGGGCACATGATGAAATGCTTCATGGATGTGCTGGGGCGATCGTAGGGAATATCTTCAATGATAGTGTAACGGGGGCCGCAGTTGGTACAGTTTATAAATGGATACCTGTATCGCCGGTCGTTGGGATCAAGCAGCTCGGCAAGACAATCACTGCATATTGACATATCTGGAGATATGAGTGTGGATTTAGATTTTCCGGCCTTGCTTTTTCGTATGATAAATTGTTTGAAACCTTGAAGAGGGATAGCAGTCTGGGAAATTTTGGTAACCCTGGCAAGCGGTGGGCATTTTGTCTTAAGGTCCTGGATAAAAGCATTAATACTCTTGATATTTCCTTCAATGTGGATAATCACTCCTGCGGAGTTGTTGGCCACATCCCCGGAAAGGCCATGGAGGCCAGCAATCTGGTATACAAACGGACGAAATCCGACTCCCTGGACAATACCCCTTACATCAACCTTTTTTGCCTCTGTCTTGTTTGCGGGTGGGCTATCCAAACTTATCCCATTTACGACACATGTCCACTTCACAATACTCTAAGAGTGGTCGAGGGATGAAGTTTCATCCATCATTGTCGATATTTGTCTTAAAATTTTCAAGGTTTCTTTTGCAGCGGTTTCGTCTATCTTATTTATCCCGAAACCTGCATGAACAATAATATATTCTCCTATTTGCGGGTCTTCGAGAAGGATGAGACTTACCTTTATTTTTACCCCATCCATATCGATGGTGCCAATTTCATCTTTAATCTCAATAATCTTTGCTGGAATTGCTAAGCACATGAAAGATAATTGCCTCCTTTAAGTCGAACCCTGGCGCCTAATCCATCGAGTTCCGTCAGAACCATGTCAATAAGGGCATCTATCCGTTCCTGAATAGGAGCAGTTAATTCTATTCCAGTAGTTTTTATGTCCTTTGGTTCAATGCCTAATATAACTGTTTCGGGTACTTTATCGAGGGCCTGACAAAGGGTTAGGGCCTCTAAAAGATCAACCTGGTGGAGCGAATTTTTAGCAAGAATACGTTTAGGGATTTCATCTCCCTCAAGGCGGTAGAGAGTTCCCGGGGTTCCTTTGTTTTTTATAGCATCCACTACAATAAGGTAGTCGGTCTCGGAGATTACTCCCAGAAGGTTCATGCCTAAAACGCCGCCATCTTGGATGGAGACGTTTTCAGGGAAATCGTATTTATCCACTAATTTTTCTATTATGCGGATTCCAAGTCCTTCATCAGTAAAGAGAATATTGCCCACACCCAGAATCATTATATGTTTTTTATTCATTTCTTTTCCAAAACAGAAGTAAAAAGCCCCCCAGCCGTCTTTTCAAGAAGAAGGCTGAAGGGCCATAGCGATTTAAAGATTTTAAGTAACCCTAACTTTATAGACCTGATTGGAGTCAGGATCTATAACGTGAACGCCGCAGGCGATACAGGGGTCAAAAGAATGTATGGTTCGGAGGATCTCCAGGGGCTGTTCAGGGTCTGCCACCGGAGTTCCGATCAAGGCTTGCTCCACCGGGCCCATTTTGCCTTTGTCATCTCTCGGGCAAAGATTCCATGTGGACGGTACTACGTACTGATAATTTTTGATTTTCCCGTTTTCAATACTGATCCAGTGGGCAAGAGAACCTCTTGCTACATCGTTTAAACCAACGCCCATAGCCTTCTTAGGCATCTTCCAGGATTGAAAGGTCTTTTTGTTTCCCTTTTTGAGTTCAGCAACAAGTTCCATGACCCATCCTTCCATGGCATTACCGATTGCAACCGTTTCCAGGCCCCTTGCAGCAGTTCTGCCTAATGTTGAAAACAAGGCTGTAATAGGGATACTAAGTGTTTTTAACGTGCTGTCTACAAGTTCCTGAAACTCCTTTTTGCCATAGGCACAGGCAACGAGCACTCTGGCCAGTGGTCCGACCTCGCAAGGTTGTCCTTCATAACGGGGAGCCTTGATCCAGGAGTACTTTTTGTCAGGATTGTAATCACCATGTTGAGGGTTGGTCTCTCCCTCGTAAGGATGTTTATTTCCAGAGCCCTTATACCAGGAACGGGCGACGTGTTCTGTAACCTTTTCCTGTTCAGCCATCTTAATACCTGATAGATCTCGATTCATGATCACGCCTCTCGGCAAAAAGAGGCCCTCAGGCTCCTTGTCCGATTGCGGCAGATCGCCCCAGGCCAGAAAATTGTCCGTGCCGCCGATGGCACCCCAGTCCTTGTAAAAAGATGCTATTGCCAGAAGGTCAGGAATATAAACATTTGTTACAAAGTCCTGAGTCTGTTTCCACAGATACAGAAACTCGGCGATTCGGTCAGGCGTAAGATCTTTTACTGATGTAATGCCACCAACTACAAAAGTCTGGAGATGCGGGTTCTTGGCCCCAAATATCGCGTGTAATCTGGCTGCCTTGGCCTGAAGTCTAAGGGCCTCAATATAGTGTGCAGAAGCCATCAGGTTTGCCTCCGGCGGTAATTTGTAGGCAGGGTGCCCCCAATAGCCGTTAGCAAAAATCCCAAGCTGACCGCTGTCCACAAAAGTTTTAAGCCTTTGTTGAACTTTTTTGAAGTAAACAGCACCGCCTTTAGATGCGTTGCTGACATTATCCGCCAGTGCCGCCGTCTTTTTTGGGTCTGCTGAAAGGGCACTGACAATATCCACCCAGTCCAAGGCATGGAGATGGTAGAAATGGACAATATGGTCATGCTGAAACTGGGCACCGTGTAAGAGATTTCTGACGATACGTGCAATCTTAGGAACTTTTACACCAACTGCATTTTCGACTGCCCTCACCGAGGACAGATAATGAGTCATAGTTCAGACGCCTCATGTGCGTTGGGCAAAGAGTGGCGCGTCTCGTGGGTCCCTCCCTTTCAGGATAATCTCAATCCCGCGGAACATCTGACCGGAGCTCCAGGCATTTTTTACTTTGCCGCCCTCCACTTCCACTTCGATGCGCAGGTGGCCTTCTATCCTCGTCACCGGATCGATCATTATTTTTTTGCCCATTTTATCTCCTCTATTTTCTTATGAATGTTTATATTGGCGAAAAACCAAATGAATTGCCCCTTTATTCGCTTGAAACAAAGAATGGGCTCATTTTGTCCCAAAAATTTGGTTCACTGCATCCGATACATGGGTGACCTGCTTCTATCGGCCAACTGGTACCATCATTGAATTTGGCGATGGGGCAGTTGTTGTAGGTGTCAGGTCCTTTACACCCCATCATGTAGAGGCAGTATCCCATCTCAGCCTCTTTAGAGCCAAATTGTAATACAAACTCATCGTTATCATAATGGGACCTTCTCGGACATTTATCATGTATGGTAGCTCCATAGGCAAAGAGAGGTCTCCCGATATCATCACATTCCGGGAGTTTTCCAAGAAGTAAGTAATTGACGATAGTTCCTACCAGATTAATGGGGTTTGGGGGGCAACCCGGAATATTGACCGGTTTGATACCCAGGGCATCACCAACACCCTTATATCCGCCTGGATTCGGTTTTGCGGCCTGTACGCCTCCGTAGGCGGCACAGGTGCCTAAAGAGATGACGGCGAGGGCTTTGGGACATATATCCTTTGCGATTTCCAGGAATGTCTTTCCGCCCACTTTTCCATATGCGCCGTTGTATTTTGTAGCAATAGCACCTTCAACAACACAGATGAACTTTCCATTGTGTTTTTTTACGGCTGCATTAAGTACGTCCTCCGCCTGATGACCGGATGCTGCCATAAGGGTTTCGTGATACGCAAGGTCCAGGACTTCAAGCACAAGTTCATCGATCCAGGGATACATGGTTCTTATAGACCCCTCAGTACACCCTGTACATTCCCCCAAGTGGAGCCAGATGACCGGGGGCCGCTGCGTGGGAGCTGCGAATACTTCCGCTACCTTGGGGATGAAAGATGAAGAAAGCCCAATGGTTGCGGTCAAGGTGGTGCAAAACTTCATAAAATCCCTTCGTGAGATTCCCTTTTCCGATAGCCTTACATAAAAGTCATTTTCTTGCTTCATCAGCCCCTCCTATTTATATTGGTTTAAAGTAATTTCAAAAGCTTTTAGATCTCTATGCTCGTCTCTTAATCAGACCAAGAAAAAAAGCGACTAATAGATTTCAGGGACATATTAACCTGGCAACTAAATAGTCTAACTCCGTCATGCCGGACTTGATCCGGCATCCAGTACCCACCTGGATTCCGGCTTTCGCCGGAATGACAATATTGAGGTATTTAATTGCCGGAGTAATA